>Ga0228710_1001019_pt1 | contig 40283 bp, 16 predicted proteins | sample MedpolnodulmetaG_FD_177995 | JGI IMG/M metagenome (GOLD analysis project Ga0228710, IMG submission 177995) | Root nodule microbial communities from Medicago polymorpha collected in Santa Monica, California, United States - pink nodules | ecosystem: Host-associated > Plants > Roots > Nodule... | reverse complement strand
GCATACTTCCTCTGAGAGATAGCAATACCAGAGTTTGATTGAGCCACTTCAATCCCGGAAAGTAACGAAGAGGACCTAAGTCCTTAGTCTGAAAGTTTTGAAATAGATGTTGTTTTAATGCCTTGATACCTTCATAATCATCACCGGTAATTACAATGTCATCAACATAAACCACAAGGTAGATATATTTATTTGATGTTGAGCATTTAAGAAAAACAGAATGATCTGATTCGCAACGGGTTATCCCAAACTGTTGTAGAACTTTGTTGAATCGACCAAACCATGCTCGAGGTGATTGTTTCAATCCATACAAGGACTTTTTCAATTTGCATACCAAACTATGCCCCCCTTGAGCAACAAATCCAGGAGGTTGCTCCATATAAATCTCTTCTTCCAAGTCACCATGCAAGAAAGCATTCTTGATATCCAACTGAAACAGGGGCCAACGTCTCATGGCAGCCATAACTATAAAGAGGCGAAACAGATGTCATCTTCGCAACTGGTGAGAAGGTATCACTATAATCCTGACCATAGACTCGAGTATAACCTTTTGCCACTAACTGAGCCTTTAATCGATCAACCTGTCCATCAGGTCCCACTTTGACATTAAACACCCACCTGCAACCAACAATAGATTTTCCAAGAGGAGGTGGAACAAGCTCCCAAGTTTGGTTTGATTCTAACGCAATCATCTCATCAATCATGGCCTGTTTCCATCCTGGATGAGATAATGCTTCATGAAGTGTCTTAGGAATTGAGACAGTTGAAAGAGCAGAAACAAAAGCCAAGTAGGAAGGAGACAATCGGTGGTAGCTCAAAAAATTATAAATAGGATGAGGATTAGCGGTAGACCTTTTATCTTTACGAAGAGCAATAGGTAAGTCAATAGGACGCTCAGGTGGATCCGCAACAGGAGAAGAGACTGGAACAGTACCTGAATCACTAGAATTAGTAGCAGGGGTCTTAGGAGTTGAATCATTGGAATCAATAAGAGCTGTTTCTGGAGCTTCAACATGTCGGCGCTCATAAGTAATACCATACCGACGGAACTCAGGGTTACCTTGTGACTGTGGAGGATTTTGAGTAGAGACAAATGGCTCAAATAGAGGAATGGGCATCACCTGGGAAGTAGTAACATCAGTTGTAGAAGTTGTAGAATCAGATGTAGTGGGTGAAGCAAAGAATGGTCTATCATCAAAGAAAGAAACATCTGCTGAAACATAAAAACGATGTGCAGATGGAGAATAACAATGATACCCCTTTTGGTTTGGGTTTTAGAATATCCCAAAAACACACATTTGACAGCTCGAGCAGAAAATTTATCACGGCCAGGAGAGAGATCATGTACAAAACACGTAGATCCAAACACACGAACAGGGACAGCGTACAGAGGATCCTTAGGAAACAAAAGTGAGTATGGAATTTCATTACCCAATACCCATGATGGCATGTGGTTTATCAAATAACAGGCAGTGAGAATGGCATCACCCCAAAATCTGAAAGGTGCATGAGCATTGATCAATAAAGTTCGAGCTGTGTCAACCAAATGACGATGTTTTCTTTCAGCGACACCATTTTGTTGCGGTGTGTGAGGACAGCTGGACTGATGTATAATACCATGAGAAGCCATGAAGGAGTTGAATGATGTAGAAAAATATTCTTTTGCATTGTCACTCTGTAAAATTCGAATTGTTTCACCAAATTGGGTCTTTATCTCTGAACAAAACCTTTGAAAGGCACCAAATAATTCTGAACGATCCTTCAATAAGGTGATCCAGGTGCATCTAGAGAAATCACAAATGAAAGTGACATAATATTTGTATCCCAAAGTAGACGACACACGACTAGGACCCCAAACATCAGAATGGATGATATCAAAGGGAGACATTGATCTTTTATTGGCACGACTTGGAAAAGATACTCTGACATGTTTAAGCTGACATGATTCACAATCCAATGACTTTAAATGTGAAAGGTGAGGAACTAATACCTTTAACTTATCCAAACTTGGATGACCCAAACGACGATGAATGATATCTGGAGATGCAGAAACACCACAAATGGTGGATGGATGAGAATGGAGATAATAGAGACCCTGTGATTCAGATCCTGTTCCAATTATCTTTCCTGTACTTCGGTCTTGTATAAGGAAAGAGTCGGAAGAAAATGTTATAGAACAATTGAGAGATTGAGGAAGTTTACTGATTGAGATCAAATTAAAAGGACTTCCAGGTACGAATAACACATAATTCAAGGATAGAGATGGCAGAGGAGAAGCTTGACCAATACCAGTAACTTGTGCCTTAGGACCATTAGCAACAGTAATGTTGTGAGGTATCTTAGGAGGTGACAAATTAGAGATAAGAGAGGGATAACCAGCAACATGATCAGAAGCACCAGAATCTAAAACCCATGATCCAGTAGAGTGAGATAGGCACACCGTAGAATTGTTGAAATGAGCCAATGTGGCTGAAGAGGAAACTGGTTGGATCGCCATTAAACAACACGAAACAAAAACCAGGATGGTTCCCTTTGGACACCGAACGACTGAATTGAGAAAAAAAAAATATAATAAAAATATAGGGCTAGCCTTGACAGTGACTGAACCCAAAGACAAAACTAGGATTTCAGAACCATGCTCTGGATCATATCATATTATGTGAGGAGAATGTACATTTATATGGGTAGGAGTCTCCTAGTTAACCCCTAATTAATAAGGAAGATTAATCAATACAATCAATACAATAAATAGTGAAGTTAAAACTAAATAGTCACAACTTTTCAATATCTCAACAAGGGAATTTAATAATGGAACATTTTGTAGTAATGGTTTTAAACGTTAAAACTAGACTTATCACTGAACCAGTAAATTGACTTATTCTAGATTTAGTGGTTCAACCAACCATGACTGGATTGTGATTGGATCGGAATCTATGTTTAGTATATGACTGGATTGGCCGTTTTAAAAGAATATCAATATTAATATTTTTTACTAATTCAATACAATTTTCATTTTTCTCTTGAAGCTATCTTCTCTTTCTTCCACCACCACCGCTGTTTTAATCTTCTCTGCATACTCATTCTCCGATCACCAAAGATGTTTCGATCATGATTCCTTATTTTACTATTAGTGATGTTTTCTATCAAGTCACAAAGAAGCTTAATGAACATAACTTCCTCTTGTGGGGCTAAGTGTTCAAGTCTATAATCATGGTTCGGACTCCACCGTTCTCTTGCTGCACCACAATCCCTCTACAACTCTAATAGAAAATGGTATCTATATTAGTTTATTGCACTGAAACACTGGAATTTGTATCAGAAACAGAGAAACAGCAATGTTACAAGATAACACACCAGAATTGAGAAATAACACAAACTAAAGAAAGAGTTAGTTTTATGTTACAAGGCAACTCTTATCCAAGTGTTTGAGAGTCTTGGTGTCTCCCTTCCAAAAATTCAAGAGCTTGGTGTCTCCCAATCAATATACAGTCCCAAAATAAAATGGCCACTGACTTTTCCTTCCATTTCCGTCTTTATTCAAAAACTGTCTAGTACAATAACTGCAGCCTAGTAATCTAATAACATTGGATGCTTCTTTCTTTGTTTCAATCCACTTTTCCATTCAATTGTCCAATATTGTCAAGATCGAGATCTTGCCTAGGTTAGGGAAGGGTGTAGCAAGATCATAAAACAAAGGATCGTAACGAGGATTGTAAGATCCTACCAAAATAATTACCTAGGATCGGGAGGGGGTTGCAAGATTGTAAAACATAGGATCGTAACAAGGATTGTATCCTACTAAAATGAAAAATTTTACTAAAACTGATAGAGAGCAGAGGAGAATAAAGAAAAACTAACAGAGAAAAATAGCAACGGATCAAATATGGGAATGTATTTTTTAAATCAAGGTAATAGATTACAAAAGAAAGAGGAATTCTATCCTGACTAGAGCACAACTCTTTCGGAGTACTCAGACTCTGCCTGTAACTAACTATAATAGTCTCCAAGTTATCTCTCTCTTGCCTATTCTCTTATAAAAAATTGTTACTGAAAATCCCCTTGCTCATGCATTCATCACTCATCACTCATCCTTTCCTGCCACCTCTGCAGCAGCATTTTCCCCACTCCCTCCTTTTCCACTCTTGACTGTCCTAGTGTAGACCCTCCACACTGCCGGCCGGACAGGGAATTGGTCCACTAGGAGCCAAATCAGCATCTGGGGCTATCATTTCCACCTCCTGGAACAGCTAACTTGTCCTCAAATCGGAAAGCAGGGTGTTGACCTTGAATATTGCATGCCTCCTCCCAAGTAGCCTCCTCAACTACTTTCCCCTTCGACTGAATCAACATTTGGCTTACTTCATCTTCTCCCTTTTTAACAGTGCGAGTAGCCAACACTGTCTTAGTTTCCTGGGACTTGGTGTTGTCACCCTCCAAGTCTTGTAGTAACTCCTGCTCCACTCAGTAGTTCTTTACTTCGAGAAGACGGACATCAAACACTGAATGAACACGGCATGTTTCAGGAAACAGAAGCCTGTAGGCCACCATTCCCAACTTCTCCAAGATTTGCAAAGGGCCACAGAGGAGCCAGCTTCGGGTTGATCGGGCTCCTACAGTGTGCTGTCTATGAGCTTGCACCTTCATTCTCCCCTGTGCCCGTTGCAAATGATGTTTCAGTTGGTGCAGAGCCTCATATTTGTCGTGTAGCTCTCTTTTCACCACTTCCACCCTTGTTTCTCCCATTTAAAAATGCGTAACTACCATAGGAGACCCCCATAGATTGCTTCAAAATCGGAGGTACCAGTCGATGCATGGAATGCTGTATTATACCAATACTTGGCTTGTGTTAACCACAACACCAAGTCTTTGGCTGGGCAACAATGAAAACCTGAAGAAGGTTTCTAGCATCTATTACTGACCTTAGTCTGCCAAAAAGTAGGCTGTGCTCATCTTCAATTGAGTGCCTTGCGAAATTGGAAATGTTTTGCCAAAAAGTCCTAACCAAAATTGGATCTCTGCCAATACCTTAGCTGTATCAGGAGCATATAGGGGTTGGAGCAACCCGGCCTGGAGCTGTTTCTAAATACTTCTGGTGTTGGCAAATATCTTATTCCCTCACAAACTGCTGGAGAGAATTTTTCATGCCAAACTAGAATAAATTTGCTGCAATCCTCATATAAGTTCTTTAGAAACCAGAATTTCCCCCTTGAGGGGTGGAATGGAACTCTTTGAGCCAAATAGAAATCCAAGAATAGTTAGCAGAGCACCATATGACCCTCATATAGCAGCATCTCTGTTCTGCTAAAAGTCATCAATAATCTCATGCAAAACTTTATCCATGTAGACCTCCTCTACCACTTCTTTTCCCTCCAACCAATGGGGATAATTAGCCATAGTTCGCATCTTGATAAATGTTTGATCGAGTATCTGCTCCTCTGTTTTCCAGCCCTGGTTTATACCAAAGTAGCTTTGCTGCCCAGTTCTGCTGATCCACTGTGGTAATCTTCTGCAGCAAAAATTGTTTTGACAGTAAATTGTTTTCGCCAAATTTTTTTCTTCTAATGTCTTGGTGTAAAGCAACGGGTCTGCCATTTTGAGTGAGAATATCCACCAACCCTTGCCCTGATACATCATCACATTTGATAACAAATTCCTGACTGAAATCAGGCTGCCTTAATCCCGGTGCCATAGTCATTTTCTTTTTTATCACATCAAAAGCTTTTTGAGCTCAAGCCCCACATTTAAAGGCTTCTATTTTTGCAAGCTCCATCAGAGGTTTGGCAAATTTTCAATAGTCTTTGATGAGTTTTCGATAATACACGGTTAATCCCACACCCCTTTGATGTTCCTAGGCTGCGTGCGGCCAATGTCACACTTACCTTATTGGGGTCCATTGCAACCCCTTTGATGTATAATGTGCCCGAGGTATTCCAAAGAAGTTGGAGCAAAAACGCACATGTTCTTATTGGATACAAGTTGCTATCACATCCTACTATCACATATTTTCTTAATTAATAACTGCTAGAATTTTTATTCATAACTGATTAAACAGTTTTGTCACTAATTATTTCCTAACTACTGCCATCAAGTAATTCTACTACTTATTATTTCCTAATCGGAACTGCCATCCATACTCTTTCCAATGCAGCCTAGTATACACGTTCTAAATGGGTGGCTTGTTGGTTTATATTTATAGACCAATGGATCTGCCTCTTAGAATAAGAGTGCATAATTGGGAGATTGTTGGATTCGGAGTCAGAGAGACTGGGGTGTCTTTTGACATGTTTATAGGCTAAGGGACTAGTTACAACTTGACACTCACCAAACACAGTTGGGACACCATTGGACACCTTTAACTCCCCAACTATAACTTGACACATAAGTAAACACGGCTCTTGTAAAAAAAAACCTTCCGTTGTGTTTTTAAATAACTTGGATAAATGTTGGCATAAAATATAGAGAAGAAATATTGAAAAAATATTAAGAAAGATCTCACATAGACTCCAGTATGTTTTCCGTTGACCTGTTCATCCTATGTCTCCCACACATGTATATATGTTGGAGGCTTATCAAGTGGGTACGTAAGAGGAGATAATCTTGATTCTATAATTGTACTTGGATGGTCCTGTTATATGCTTCACAAACGTCAGTTCCCGGTGTCCTATATTTAGACACTGCTCATGTTTGTGTCATTTCTATGGTCCGTGTTTATGTTAGTATTTAACCGGTTCCAACCACAAAAATGAGGAAAAATAGAAACACATTACAGTAACAGCAAACAAAAAGACCTCTTCGGCAGCAACGGGGGCAGCTAATTGTGGTTCTGGGTTGCACTGATGAATAGAAAACACATTGATAATCCTAAAAACAAAGACACAACCCAAAAGCACTTGCAACGAAGGCAACACAAATAGCGAGTTTTTTTTTTCTTCTGACCCTAACACCAAACAAAATTACATATATGACCTGGTTGAATTCTTATTTACCCAAATGCCCTAATTTCATCAAGTTTTGTTTTTGTTTTGTACGCCCTATTTTCAATGGAGACAGTTCTTCTAAAGGAGAAAAGAAAAACGCTAATGAATGGACCATTAATTGGGGTGCTGGACTGCTAGCATATTTAGACATTGGAAACTTGTGAATTTTACAACTCAGAGACTTACTGCTGTCTTGCTGTTTCTGATGTTCTTTATATTCACATTCATAGTTCTAGAAGTAATTGAGTGTAAACTATTTCTCAAGTTACATGTCCTACAGTGTGAAATGCACATGCTTATGTTTTAGGTGACTATCTACATATCAGATTAATCCACCAAAAATTTTATCTACATTTTATATTCATGTAAATTTGTCTTTACTCAAGGGACTCTGGTTTTGCTAAATATTGAGATTTGTTGATGGGTACAAGGTAATAATATTAATGCTGAACTCACATTTCAAAGAAGATTAATTAAGTTTGATAAATACAAACATGATCTGCAGCAGCAACAAATATTTTAGAAGGTCGTTTTTCACCTCTTCTGAAGACTTTATCTAATATTAATGCTGAGATAGAACTCAACCCACAAGTGCTACTGGTGCTATATGCATTTTAGAGTATGCAGTTATTCTCTGAATATCAATTTGACCCTATATACGAATAAACTTTGTTAAGACTGTGGGTTTAAATTTTAATTAACATGTTATGCTTCTGAATCAGGTTTATGTGGAAGCTTATACTTGTCCTTGCATTAGAAGTCACCCCTCTGATCCAGTTTTTGTTGCGCAGTCAAACGGGAATTATGTTGCAATCTTTAGTACCACCCCACCATACAGACTCAACAAATATAAGAGATATGAGAACCATGGGGTTTCTGGGTTCCCGATTAAGTGCAATTTCAGCTTAGATGGGAAGAAGCTTGCATCTGGCTCTTCAGATGGATCTATTTACCTTTATGATTATCAGTCATCCAAAGTTTTGAAGAAAATAAAGGCCTTTAACCAAGCTTGCATGGACATTGCCTTCCACCCAGTTATGCCTAATGTTATTGCTTCATGCTCATGGGATGGAAGTATTTTGGTATTTGAGTAGAGTTTCTAATTATCATCTCAACTCTATGGCAGTTTATAATTTCTGTTCTAATTGTTTCTTAAAGGTGTGCTTTAGTCTGTTTTACTGAAAGATTTAATGTTGATTCCACTGACAGTTGTATAATTGTAGTGAATATTAGTGTTCTTAGATTTGAAAACAGTTTAAAGTATATTTATCAACAGTGAGATATCTTAGTAACTTTAATGATGTGACACCTTTTTTCAAATAATGTAGAAAGTTACTAACGATGGATGAAAATTAAAGTGCTTCTTAATGTTTCTAATAATGCCCTTAATTTTTTCCTCAGTGAAGAGCTGTTTCTGACAATGTACTCATTGGTATTACAATATGTAAAGATGGACAGAGATGTTGTTTGCCATTAGCATCTAAATTGGCTGATAATGAACCTGCTTCCTCACCCACTATGGAATATAAAGAAAACATTAATATGGTGTTCTTGACTATAGACATTTCCCATATGTTATACCTTTCCAAAAGATTTTATGGTCAAGGATCTGTCTTATATATAATAAAATGTAGCTCTGTAGAAACAAATATCATCTTGCAAGTTGCAAAATCATACCTAATATATTGACGGTCACAAGGCCAAATCTCAATTCACACACAACAGAGTGGATTATCCTTTTCAGCCTACAAACTGTAAATCCTTACATTTATATGGCATGAGGCATCGGTTAAGTCATCATAGACAATGTCCACGTAGGTTGGTCTAGTTGGTAAAGATTTATGTCGGATGCAATAAGAACCTAAGATCAACCTTGTTGTTGATTTGAGAACTTAGTTGGTGGATAATATGTAAATATCTCTGTTACCGCTTTCTAAACTTTGAGGTTTTATCGATAGTGCTGATATCTAGAACCTAACTCGTTTAAATTTTCCAAATAAAAGAAAAAAGTCATCACAGACAATGTCTAGGTACTTGTAACCAATACCAACCATCATGGAAGGAACATTAAATTAAATATGAGTTCATTGAAGAGGAAATTGTGGGGGCAAACTCAGCTGTTCTTATGTTCATCCACTTCTTTCAATAAGGTAGAGAATAGAAGGGGGCCAAACAAACAAACTGTTAAACAAGACATAATTATGTAATTCCCTTTCCACTCTTCATGGGGGGTCAATTGTAGGGGGACATGACACACCTTCCTTCTCTCTTTTTAGATGCATTTGTTAATGGGACCATTCCCCTTAATTTTTTTCATACAACCTCACAAATTAGAGAGAATTTAAGTCAAATTTCAATTCTGCAAAAACATTGTTGTATCTGCACATCACACAGCACTATCTAGAGAAAACCAATGATGGTCCACAAGTCACTGCTAGCCTTCTCAAAATACTGTTTATATTGGAAAGTTTTGTAATTTCTAATCCTATTTAAAGCAAGGAACACCCTTATGAAACCTACTAACCTATGAACATACTTTTAATTTCAACACCTATATGAATATGTTCCCCACCTTGCATGGTCTTAACATCTCCCTTTCTCTCTCTCTCTATTATCCTTATATTTATTTATCTGTTTGCCCCATTAGTCTTTTCCCAAAAAACAAACTTAAAAGGCAAAAAGGGAAGAAGAAAGATAGAAATAAAAGAGTGATGAAATCAAATCAAAGCATGCCCCTATTCAACAGTCCATATGGCTGCAATCATCATCTAAAAGAGAAATACTTTTGTAGTGTACTTGAGGTCAAGAGTGCATTCGCAATTCAAGGTCCCGCAAGGTAGCCTATGAGGTGACAAGAAACGATGCGATGAAAGTTTTTCTAAGCTAATTAAGCCAGTTGAACTCTAGGATTTGACATGAACTTCATGGTCTTCTAAATCACTATTATATTACTACTATCATGGTCTAAATTGCAGTCCACAACTTACCGTCGCAACATATGCAGTTGTCTATATTTTATCGCAATACAAATGTTTACATGTAAGTTATAGTTTTCAAATTCATGTTTATATTCTAGAAAACTAACACATTCTAAAGAGTTTGGAATTTATGATTCTCACATATAATAAAGACATTAAAGGACATGCTTTCATCGACAACGATATAATAGAGTCTTTCCTATTTATTTTATCCAACGACCCGCTCTTAATGACAATATAGTAGAGAAACTTTATGGAAGAGACTAACTCATTTGACATTCATAAGTAACTTTCACCAAATTACAAATATTTGTAGAAACTTATTTACATCTCTTCATGAATATTTACATTCTTTCACATGACTCGTCATAATTTAATTATATTTATTTAATTATTCTTAAATTGCATCGCAATCATAACCGCAACCGCAATTTAAAACCATTTCGACTACTACATTTGCATTTAGTTGGGGTGCAAAAAATAACTTATTACTATACAAAAAGTTTGTGCTTTGCACTAAACATCATTGCTTTGGAATCACAAAACCACCTACTAATTAAGGTATTGTCACTAAATACACTTAGCTAATCTCATTGTCTCTTTCTTTTTGATTTATCTTGTCAATGACATGTGTACTTTCATCTTTTAGATTAATGTTTATCCTCTGCTACATACTAGACCATAATCAAAATGTTTGTGCCTTGCTCACTAGCCATCCTTTGCCTTCAAAAGTAGCCGACAAACTCATTTTATTGGTTTTGCCATGTGATTTGTGGCCTCAACCAAGTCAGAGTCACCCATATGTTTGGTTCTTCTTTTTTGGTACCTCCAAATGACCAAAGAATTTATAATAACATATATATTAACAAACAATCATAATTTTTCTCAAATGCCCCCCTTCTCTAAATTTCCCTAATTAGCAAACATGCCTAATAAGGCCACTGCTCATTAATCAACTTCTTACTTGCATGTTATGTTTATTATATATGTATATTATTATTTTTGTTATTATTATTGTTATTGTCACTATGCCATGGACTATTATTATGCTTCAAAACCTGACACTAATGATTATAATCTAAGGTACATGTTAATGAAAATCTTTGAGGGATTATGTTTGATAGATTTCATTGGTTGACACCAAATTCTAGAAAAGATGAGTCCAGCTAGGAGATAAAGTTGATGAATTAGATTCTTCCTGCTAAATCTTTTCTCATAAATAATTGTTTTTTAGTAGTATTTTATTTCACCTTTAACAGTGCTTGGTCTCACTCTCACTGATCATGTTTGAATACTAGTGATTTTTGATGCAACTTGCATGAATTTCACTTACTTCTTAACTCTTGAATGCTTTTAGTTGGCTATGTTACCTACTCTCTTTTTTAATTCATTTATTTTAGTCAAAGGAATATTAATTATTTTTAAATTTTAAATAGATGAATACACTTTGTGTAGATATTTAGGATGTAATAACTTCTGTTGACTTCTTCATATTTACATTTTTCCCCATAGCAAGATATCATGTATTATGTTTGTAAAACCTTCGTTGGCCAGCTAACCTTATTGTTTATGTATCACTATGGACTAATTACAATCACTTTCGTTTTTTTTTTCAAATTATTTTCAGGGTTGACGAGTCATTATCATGTTTGATGTTGTCTCTGTGTGATTGCTTCATAAGCAAGATACCGTATACTATTTTTGTAAAACGTTCTTTGGCTAACCTTATGTTTTATGCATTCTTATAGACTAATGACAATCACTTTTTTTTTTAATTATTATCGGTGTTGACGAGTCATTATCGTGTCTGATGTTGTCTTTGTATGATTGCTTCATAAGCAAGGTACCGTATACTATTTTTGTAAAACCTTCTTTGACTAACCTTATTGTTTATGTATCCTTATAGAGTATAGACTTATTACAATCACTTTTATTTTTTTTTTCCTTCAAATTATTATCAGTGTTGACAAGTCATTATCGTGTCTGATGTTGTCTCTGAGTAATTGCTTCATAGATTACTAGTCCCCTTTGTTTTTCCTCTCTTTTTATTTTTTCCTTAATATGCATGAATTGGATTAGGCACTGTGATCATAACTTATATCACTATGAGGGATTACTGATTAAAGAAGGAAAAAAAGGAAATGAAGGAATCTATTCTCTTTGAATTTGTGTCATTTTGTATAAATTAGTGTTTTCTTGTCATATTAGTAGCCATTTGAGTGTGATAATACGTTTATGTCTTTTACTAAAAAAAACATGTGCAGATAACTCCCATGAGTCAAAAGTAAGAAAGTGAAAGGATATAAAATGTGGTTTATATCATTTTAAAGAAGTACGACTCTGTAAAGTGATGTGAGTGTTAATAATACATGAAGTAATTTATTTTATTTTATTTTTGAAAGCATGCATAATAAGGCTATGTTAAACTGTTAAAGCTTCCAATATTTATTGATGTTCAATATATCTGGATTCTTCTAGTAGCCTATTGATTAACCTGCATATAGGTATTCATTAACACAACAGTGTTTATTCAGGTGACATTTGACTAACAAGATGGCTTGAACGGTGAGTGCAAGGTGAATGCATCTATCATGCTTCATTGATATGATCACTTATCTTAACAAGTTTTTATCGAAACTATCTCCGTCTCTACACGTAAGACTCATTTTGTCAATAAAGAATTAAGAAAAATTATTTTCACAATAAATTTGTGAATATATAACAAGAATATTTGACTGCAACGAGTAGACGGTTTTATGGTTTTCAATTGTGATTGCGGTTAAGCTGCAAACTTTATATTGTGAAAAAAAAATGGTTGATGTAGTTGAAATTATTGTTGTGACATCTCAAAATCCTTTATGTAGTAGCCGCAATTGCGATTGTGGGTCAAAATTAAAACTATAAATTGTTTCTTATTTGTTAGATAATGATCAGATGACTTATATTTTGAAATGAATTTTAAAGATAATTTGATACACATGTTGTCCAATATTCATCAAATGATCAAGATTTTTTTTTTCAAATTTGACTCAAGTGAAATTATATTTGATCTACGTTTAGAAGTTGAGACATATTTAAATACAACAACTAGATGGTTTCTAAGTTGTTAGATGAAGATCAAATGAATCATATTCTGAAATGTATTTTAAAGTTAATTTGGTGAAGTTCAACTACAAGATGTTTGATCTTCATCAAATGGTCATGACTCTTTGACTACATGATTTGTTTCAAGTGCAATTAATCTAGATTTAATGGGAAAGTGGGTAAAGTTGATTTTGATCTTGATCTAACTGTGGAGTCATATTTGACTGCATCAATTAGATGGTTTCATGGTTTTCAATTGCGGTTGCGATTATGTTGTGAACCGTATATTGCAGAAAAATGTGGCCAATCCAGTTGGAAATTTTCATCTTCGTCTAGACGATGAGTAATATTAGTCTGCAACGAGTAGACAGTTTCACGATTATCAATTGTGATTGTGGTTAAGCTGCAAACTTTATATTGTGAGAAAATGTGGTTGATGCAGCTGAAATTTTGTTGTGATATCTCAAAATCCTTTATGTAGTAGCCGCAATTACGAGTGTGAACCGAAATCAAAACCATTGATGATTTCTTATCAGTTAAATAAAGATCGGATGACTCATTTTAAAATGTATTTTAAAGATAATTTATTAAAGTTAAAATACACATGTTATCCAATATTCATCAAATGATCAAGATTCTTTGACTGCATGCTTTTCCTAAGTGCAGTGAATCTAGAAAAGTTAAAGCATGAAAGAGGGGTAGGGTGAATAAAGCCTTTTAAAGTACAAAATTATGTGCATACATTCAAAAATGACTTTGGTCACACCTTCTCCATAATAATAATGTTGTGCATGAATTATGAACAAACTATATAATGAGATAAAGGGTTCATAATAAGGAATCTCTTGAAATTCTATAAATACTTTCTCTTTGACAGTTCGCTGCAGAAATCAAAATTTGACAACAAATTTTACTTTTGTAATATAATTGGTGTCATGTGCTATCTATTTGCTGCATGAAGTGGTGGACAAGGTATATCATAATACTCATCAACCATTTATCTATAGCTATAGGTTAACTTTGCCTTTATTATATAGTTTTTTTTTTCTATGTCCTTTTTTTTCAACTTTTTCCACTTTTCTTTTAGCCATTTAAATTTTGTTTGAATTTGAAGCATGTAAGGACACGTCCTGGTAGAGGTACAAGCTAGTACATACAAAGTCATATTACTTTCATTTCTTTCAACATATTGTGATGATCCTCTTGTCGGTCAAGTGTGGCCTAAGCACTTCCCCTTGTGTGTCGGTGAAAAAGGTTTTCCACCTTACAAAGTAAAAGGAAAAGTGCAATGTGGAGAATAAACAACATACACTTTAAGTTATTTCATCATCTTTTTTGACTACATGAAGTCACATTAATTATCTTCTACCAAAAAATAACATAACAAAGATTCAAAATGGAGTGTAGGTTGATTAAAGAGCACACTTCTAATCTAACTCAAGAACGTTTAAATGATATGATCGAGGTCTCTTTCAGTTTAATTAAAGTATTTAGACTTGAATATAGCTCTTGAAATTTAGTAAAGTTTAAACTCTCAAAAGAGAGTTTTGTCGTCTATTATGTTTTTATGTGAGAAGGAATGAATAGTCTCTGCAGTTATATGTGAAAGATATTTTATTTACACTAAAATAGAAACACATCGAAAGGATATGAATTAAGTAATATCGATTCTCCAAACCTAAAATGTCTGCAGTCACCGATACTTGCTATTAGCACATCTCAGTCGTCGAATAAAGGTTAGTGATTGATTATGAATTCACCAAATGGAATTTACAATAGTACAACTTGAAAAACGAGTTCAATCTTCATCTAAGAACTATTTAGCATGTGTTTGGAACTGCGGTGGCCGAGTCATTCTCATGTTCAAATGTGTTTTTCATCGTGAAAACCAAAAGCTCCAATACGTACTTCTCCCTCGATGCGATTTCGCAATCTCCACAGCAATACCAAACGTGGGCTTGATTTATACAAGTCATCATACTGCATTCACTTATTAGTCACTTTCAAATAATTTCATAAATCAGCATCCAAATATTTGCATTTTAGATGTGACAAACATTGTAAATTGAAGAAGAAATTTTAAGATTAAGGATTTTGTTTTGATTTATAGAAATGTTACTCTTTTGACTAATTTCTTCATTGAGAGTCTCAAATCACCACGTTTGAGTACTGTTGAAGTTACTTTTAATATGGACCACAAAGCAACCTCTTTTGATTGAGGAGGAAATTATAGAATTGGTAACACAAGAACTCTCAAGTATACTGCCATATTTTTCCTGCTTTCAACGTGTTTTCTATCTAATTTCAAGAAGGAAAGAAAATTCATCATTTTGTTACTTGATTACTTTTTCTCCTGAAGAAGATAAAAAAGATTCATGCAATAATGCAACCAGGTGGGGCTGTGCTAGACTAGTAACACTTGAGGGTCTTAAAATCATAATTGCATAAATTTCTAAAAAAAGCCATTATTTGATTTTGTTGCAATAAAAATTGATTTTGAATGAATTGATTTTGTAAAATTGGTTCTATCTAATTGGGAGTTGAATGCAATGTGATTAATGTTTTGATAGATTTATGAAAAAGTTAATTGAACAATAAAATTGAGGCTACAAATCAATAGTAGAGATAAAAACTCTAAATTCTAACTTTAAGTTGGAATCAACTGTGGAGGAAAATCAATTCTATTTTCGAGAACATTTAAACATGTTAAAAATAATTTTACACCTCTAAAATCAATTATGAATCCTTTCAAAAGTGAAACAAAATTACTACATCCATCCCTAATTATAGGGTCCTTTTGAAAAAATAACGGTAATTAAGAAAATTGAAAGTGGTAATAAATTTGTTTGCAATTAATATTGTTTTTACAATTATATCCTTTAAAAGAGAGGAGTAGTGTATGTTTTCTACATAGTATTTAATGTTGATTGAAGAAAAAGATATAAAATAAATAGCGGTACGTTGGTAAATAATTGATTAATGCACTTGAAAATACCAAAGGAGCTTTATAAAAAGAGACAAAAATTCTTAAAAAGTTCTTATATTTATGAACGGAGGTAGTACTGTTTTATGTTTGGTTCAACATTTGTTGAACCCTAAAGTAATTCTAGTGATGTAGACTTAATTTTGACATGTTCATATGTTTTTGATTTTGCATATAAAATTGATTACAACTTTGAAGCTAAAATTTGTAGCATTTAATACTAAAATTAAATTTTTAATCTTGAATCATTCCCTTCGGTTTTTTTTGTTGACAAAAACAAAACGATATTCATTCATTCAAATTGAGAGTACATCATATACAATAACATGTTCATCATCATTAAAAATGTAAAGGGTGAATCTGCGAACAAACTCACAACACCCAAGTTAATAGCATACAACGACAAAATGCCTACAAATAATATGATAAATTCTAAGTCACCGAAATACTCATGTTTTCGGATCTGCAACGTCAACGCTCAAATCATTGATTGAATATGTAATTGACTGAAGTTTATCTTTCGATATGAAGAAAACGAACATCACAACAAGACGCAAAATCAAGCGCCACACAGGACGACGAACAACACAACGTCGCATTCTGACGACGAAATCACAAAAAACACAAAATAAAAAACTTGATATATGTGAAAACCACTTATTTAAATTGAAAGAGAGTGGAAAAAGATGCATATGAGTGATTCTATGTCATAAATGACCTAAAATCACTCATCTTCAATGAACGAAGAAGAAAGAAAACTTAGAAAAAAATAGAGTTTCTCTCACGAATGACCTAAAATTATTCATTTCATTCTCAAATGTATCCAAATATATATCATTTTATATTCAATTCATTTTTAACTAAAATCAATTTTTATACTAATGCCCTATTGATTTTTTTCTAGCTCATAAAGTAATCAAAATTTACAAGATTCAATGCCCTTTTGATTTATCAAGAAAAATGAGCGATAAAGTGGTACCTTTTACCTTGACTATGCAATGTTACATATGTCCAAAGCAAAAAAAGGTGCATGTGATGAGCAAATACTTTAAAATTTTACTACTATCTCTCTGGATCTGTAATAGCCAATTAGCATTAAGTCAGAAACATGTACTTTACTTAATAACTATGCTAATTTTATCCAAATAGAATATTACTAACCTTTTTAGGTATTCCTAGCTTAACGAAAGGGTGATGATGAATTCCTTATGGATTGATTCAAATGTTTCCTCCATGTTAGTGCTGCCACTGACAATTTTCTTCCCTGTTACACCCAAATGGTAGCATGATATTAGGGACCACATAATTGGTTTCTTAAAGTTAATCATGCATTGAGAAGATGTTTAATTATCAATTAGTATTACCAATGTAATTAATACTATGTTCTAAAACACAATTTGGTTACAATATTTTCTAGTTAACCGAGCCACCAATGTGAAAGTCCTAAAACACAATTACCCTACCTAGTACTTATTACTTCAAGCCATGATCTTAGTTTAGTTTATTATGCATGATTTCATTTCATATGCATTGGGTATGGTACTTTTAAGTGTGTACAAAATCATAGGATGCACGCAGTGAAGCAAGATAATATTTATTTTCCTAAATTACATCAATCATAACATGTCTTACGGTTATTAAAACAAATGTAACAACATTTATGTTCCCTCATTACACTACAAGAAAAACTGGCATTGTTGACGGCCAAAGACCTTCAAAAAATATCAAAAATCTGCTTGTAAAGCCATTTTTCGATGGTCAATCGAGGACTATGTAGCCCTTAAAATTTGCAAGGAAGGAAAAATAGAGAAAATGATGATTGAAATTTGAAACTATAATGAGGGAGGAAGACAAAGCTATAATGAGGGTTTAAGAGACACTATCCTAAAAAATCATTGATATTGGCTGCGGGTAATAGTATGCAAGAAATATGGGTTGGAAATCAAGGGTGAGTGATTATGTTCACATCGAAGAAATATTAGACATATAAGAGAGTGAACCCATATATCTAAGGGAACTTCTACGGTACATTCACAAAGTGAGGTGTACCAGTACTCTTCTTTCATAATTTTATAAATAAATGATCATTTTTTATATAATAAATAGCTATTTGTCAATATTTATATTTCATAGAACATCATTTTATAAGAAAAAACATCATTTCATTGTTTATAAAAGTTATTATTTTATTTTTTTACATATTATCGTAAAAAATAATCAAATGTTCTCAATTATGAGTGATAAAAATTCAAAAAAAATTATTTTTATTTCGTTGACACTTTTGATGAATAAGATTTAGTTATTATAATTATAAATGATAAAAGAAAATATTTTTCTTCAAAAAAACAACTCATTTAACTATTAATTTAAAGAATGAGTGTATCAGTACACTCAAATATATTGGGTGTACCATAGAATTTGCCTATATCTAATACCTTAAGATTTTGGGTGGAGATGTGATGTCTAAATCTCTTATTGATCATGAACGTTTAGCATATTACTGCTTCGAGACTTCCCAACAATTTGTAATTTTGTTGTAGTGATGATACTCCACATAGAAACTACTTATCTTACTTAGGTCATTCTCATTTTTATTGCTCCTTGACTTACAAAAATTACCCTACTTTCTAAACGATAAATATTAGCATTTTTAGTTTTTATCCTAAAGGCCGGGATAGAATCTCTACCTTTATCGCTCCACTTCTTAGCATAGTTACCCCACTCCAATCACCAAACCATCCTTTTATCCCATAAATTACCCTACTTTCAAAACAAAAGTTGTTACCAAATACCCTTGACCATTATATCCAAGGGGATACACAATCTTTAGTGCATGGCAAAAAATTTTTTTGAGGGATCCTTAGTGCATGACATTGATCTTATACTTTGCTAACAAATCATCGTGTATACAATTAGGGGGGTCAACTACTACATTTATCGATCCATCTTGGACTAGTAAATAGTAATTCAAATATTCAGATAGTTCCTACATGTATGACTTACCCTCATAGTTTATCATAGTCTAATTTGATGTAATAAGTTGGAGCATCCTTTCTATTTTATATTATTAAGATATGATATGATACATTTATCTTATCATGTTCATCAAACGGACCTTAAAATTTTGTTAATGAATAAAATATAACCAAAAGTGTAATATTTTAATTTGACTCACTATCATCTCATTTTCATCATTATTGTATCATGAAATACTTTGATGCTCAAATCAATATTTGATTGGGTAGAGTGAAAAAATTGTATGAGTAGAATGTATACATTTCATTTGGCGCAAGAGTCATTTTTATAAGTGGAGTTTCAAATAAATTAGGGTAAATTGCGTTAAGTCTATTGAAAGATTCTCGATGCAATTCATAAAATACCCTTTAATGTTAATCATATAGAAATTGACTACTAAGACATGTGTGTGCTGGTGGTACATGTCGAGAAAATAATCAAAGAAAATATTCACACAAGCATAAGCACACACATGTAAGAAGAAAAAAATAAATAAAAACATCTAAAAAATAAAAAGTATATTACTCAATCTGCAATTTTTACAAGGACAAAGTTGTATGGCTTGAGATGATTTGAAAGAGTTTCTCCTCTCAATTAAATATCTAATAATTACTTTTTGTATATGAGAAGACAAATTATGAAGATATCCACAATTAAGCTGATATGTTAGTGCTTTCAAGATCCTATTTAGAACCATTATTTGCCTACTATATCCTAAATAGTATTTTAAGTATATACATCTTAGAATGGATATACATATTTCTAGCTAATGCACAATCCTTTAGCTTCACTCAATCTCACATCTTTTGACTTCAAGCCTAGATAGTAACACTACCTATGGTGCCTAGTAAGGGAATTCCGGAGAAGAGTAGGGGTCCTAATATATTTGACATATAAAAAATGATATTTGACCAGAAAAAAAGGGAATAAATTAATGGGTTTCTCCTCTTTTGCAGTTGAGACATCCAATTATGCAAAGCCATTGTAATAGAATATGGATAACAACTAAAAAATAGTGTCAAATTGGGTAATGGGAGACAAACAGTGGAGAGAAGCAAGCCATTTTGGAGCATTATAAAAACATCACATCCTCACACTATTATTTCAATTCACCATTAATCTAATTGTTAGATCTTAGCATTTATCTCGAGATGTTAAATGGATCACAATAAAAATTGGATCATTTTTCTTTTTTCTTTTATAGTATTAAATAATGAGAAAATTATTAAAAATATCACTGTGGAAAGGTCAACGGTCAAAGATTTGCATTACTGTCTATGTCTCCCACACATACACATATGAGACATTTGAGACACACACACATACACACATTATGTCACTAACAAATAACATTCCCCAAAACCCTCACAACGCCACCAAGCACAATGCATCCCACTTGGGTGTGGTCCTACCTGCTACCTTGGTGCACCCGCCATCCCATAGTCCTTAAATTTTCAATACCAAACTTGCTTCTTTGATCCATTTATTTTTCTAATTTTCATAAAAATGTATGATTTTAATCATGGTACAATGGATTAATTATTGTGACTAATTTAGTGTGAGTATGTCCAAAATACTTATGTGTCACAAGTTGATATGATGTGGGAAGGTCTCTTTTGCTTATTTGTCACGTGGATAGTGTTGGAGAGTCTGGGTCACGTAAGAAACAACGGGTCAATGTTTCATGTCCACAAAAAAAAAAAAAGATCTCATATCTTCACCAAAAACTTTAAGGTCTGTTTGATGAACATGATAAGATAAATATATTATATCATATCATATCCTGATCTAGTTTTTTAGACATAATATGATATGATAAGTTAATCGTAAAACTTATTCTATCATGTCTATGTAGTTATAATTCATATTCTGAGTGTGAGTTGAGTTAGAAGCCAACATGATATGATGAGAAAATGAATTACAGATTATCCCTATACAAATAATATAAAATATAAAAATTGAACCATAATAAAATATAGACGTAAAAATTAAAATAAAAGTTAAAAATATTAGAGTGTTTAAAAATAAAATTATAATTATAAATTACAAAAAATGTGAACATTAATTTAATTTTTTCAACAAGTTAAATATAATGTTCTTGCAAGGGTAGTTTTGTCATTTATGTATAATATATATCATATCTGTATTTAACTTATCTAACATATATAATATATTTTTTAGGGAGCTACTAGGAAATCTAGCATATCAAATAGAATTATTTACTCATGATTTTAGAATAATTAAAAGTTTTCATAAAAAGCAAAATAAAATTGTTTATTTAGTCAATGAATTTTTTAAAAAAATTATATATAATTATTGAATTACTAAGTTAAATATATAATTGTGTCGTCAGGGTAATCTTCTATCATTTAAATATGACATATATTTTATCATGTCATAGTTGTAAACAAAAATGTAACATATTTAAACTTAAAAAAGTAGCAAATGTTATTTTATTTCTTATATGAGTCATCTCATCTATAAATTCAACTTTTTATCCATTCATAAACGATATGAAACTTAAGCACTTACACTTGAAACCCAACGATCGCCCAGAAGTGTGGGTTAATCCTTTTGCAATAGAATTCAATATAAGATCTACTTCTGTTATCCCACCAAGTCGAACTAGGATTCAATACCACATGTTGGGGAGTCATCGAGTCATGGGAGAAACAATGGGGCCAATGTTCCATGACCAAAGAGATGGAGACGCCACATCTCCCCCTAAGATATTAATATATTACATATCTAAGTCATCTCTCTTATAAATCCAATATTTTACCCATCATAAACGTTTGTGACGACTCATGTGTTGTTTGTGAGTCATAAGCTGAATCCCACATGCATTTTTTGTTCGTCTGCACAAACGCTAGGGAAAGTTGGGAGAGTATCAATATGGGAAACTTAATCTAAGAGTTGTTATATCAAGCTAACAATTTTTTCACTTTCATGTTTAATTTCTTGGGTAGGTATTCAGTTCACCATCAGCAAATTGCCGCAATGCTACTTTGGAGTCTTTAAAAGAGCCCTAACGCAAACCTTTGAGAGTCTCCCGACTCTCCAGCCGTTGTTATCATCTCTCGATCAAAGGACACACTCTATGAATGGTCTTGCATGCAAAGAGCTAAACCTCAGGCGCAAAACACAGACCAACAAATATTGTGGTTCAAACCGCCTTTAGATGTGGTAATTTAAAGTGCAACTTTGACTACGTAATTTTCAACAATAAGACAGTCGCCATATATGGTCTCTGCTTCCAAAATTATGAGGGGCAAGTCATAATAGGAAAGTCTGATTTTTAGTAGTCTTTTGTATGTGTTAGAAGACGAAACCACAACACTACTAGGGGCGATAAACTTAGGAACACATTTCGACTTCCAAGCTCTTCATTTTGAAACAGATAGGAAAATCCTTACTGATGTCGTAATCTACTTCCACTCATCTCAGCGAGTTTGAAGACTTTATCTCTCAAGGTAGAGAGGCAAGCTAATACTGTCGTTGACAGTGTAGCTAGAGCACTCTATCCTCTTTGCTCATAAATGAAATGCATTAATCTTGTTTTTGCTAAAAAAAACTTAATATTAAATTAAAACTGAAAATAACAATAACAATTATTTTGAAACAAATTTTTCTTCAAATTACATGAAAATAATTGTTCAAATTACTATGTGGCATTGCATGTGTGTCTACTATGACAAAACCTGTGGTACATATTGTGCGTGCGTGCAGCATAAAAATTAAGTATGGGGTGGTTGACTTTGACTCCTAACAACTTCGAAAATGTGTTAGGTAAGAGGTAAAGAATTTCAGGGCAAATCAAGGTTCCCTAATCGTTGATTATTACTTCGTCAATTCTGGATCATCCACATGTGTGTCTATATGATTCTCTTTTTTTTAGAAGATGTGCAGTTTTGTCATCATCTGATTCTTCTACACGTCTTTGCGATTACGGATACTTAGCAAAGATATTTATCAGTCTATTTTATTTTAGGGTAGTGATATTTGTATATTCAATTGATGACAACTTCGGTTACAACCTTATTTTTCTCTCTTCTTATTGATCAAAAACAATGGAGAGAGAAAAAGAAAGAGAGAGAATAAAAATTCATGTGAGAATGAGAAACAAAGTTGTCCAAAAGTTGTCACATAATAGTTGTACAAATATCATTTTTCTTTATTTTATTCTAATAAGTTTAACATAAAACTCACACACATTCCTTAAAAAAAAAAAAAAATCAAACATTAAGTTTTAAAAGTGTGAAGTTGTGGGTCCAGACAAACACTCAAACATATTAAATATCTCTGCAGTTATCGGATGAGTTGTACCTATGTATCATTTTAATTTTAATTGTAATGAAACATGCAAAATTTGTGCATAAATAGATTCATAAAATAAAAAAGAACCTTTACCAAAATTTTATTGAATTGGATTTTTTCAATATGATTTATAATGAGGAAAATGATGTTTATCTCCTTGGCTGCTTTTTTTTAATGCGCAAATATTAGAATGTTAACGGTTATGTTAATATTTTCTTCCCTGTCGGAATTCATAAATTGAATTTTTAACTTCTTAACTCCTATAAACATTTAGTTCAATGTTTTAGTATATTCCCTACAATATTTATAATTTATCTTCTTTTATTTTAAATAAATTTTAAAAACCATCATTGCGCATTTTTAAAAAAAATAAAATTGTAACGCATTCAAATACAAAGGATAGATACAAATTACCGAAGTGCTGCATAAACCTAGTTGAGATTAATAACCTATGATGATATATTGATAGAACTTAGAAGTAGTAACTGAAGTGTGTGTCTCTAAATTTGATTAAGAATATTGATCTCCAAACAATTTATCACATGAAACACGCCAAAAATCAGTGAGAAAACCATAATCTATAGATGATTTTCACTAATTGCCCAACTTGTAATTATAAATTATATCATGTACAATTTTTCTCATGTAAGTACTGTTTGTTTGGTACATGCATGGGAAGATGCAAGCATACTGCTACAGTGGCAGCCTTAACCCCTGCCAACTTTTGTTTACTTCTTCAAAGGTCTTTCTCCCATATCGTAGGAGACCTAATTCTTAACATACATTAATTAATAATTAAAAGGGTATTTTATTTAATTATTTCTCTGTCTTTCTGAAATACTAAGTATTTTTTTCATCCTTCTTTTTGGAGTGGCCCAAATTTCTAAGATGCTTCCCCTAGCATACATTTTTCAAAGGAAAAAGCAGAATGGAATCAAAATCAAATTTACTTTATGAATTTATTTCTTATTTACACAAATGTGCAAACCTTAATTTCACTCACAGACTCTCACATATCTACGCCCCTGCAGGTAATATGTGCTAGCCTAAGAGTCTTGTTCATCTCATGTAAGTCTTTCTCTACTTTAGTGCCCTACTAATTTTAACTTGCCTTAATCGATTCTAAAACTTGATTGGTACTTAAAATTGCTCCATTTTTTTATGGTATGATGAGTGCATCCTCTAATATTTCATAATTTGGTTTAAAAACTTCAACAAAAAAAAAACTCAACTTCCAAAATATATAAATCTAAGAGATTAATTTTTATGCACCAACCGTGTAAATTTTTTAGCACATACATCCAATATAATGAGAGCACTCTCTTAGGTTAGCTCATTAATATCTTGTGAAATATATATGTGTCGTGATTTGATTTATAGAAAACCCAACATTTTTTCTTGCCCAAACATTCGAGGTTTCGTTGAAATTGGATCGGCTTTCATTTGATCGAATGCAAGTGTAATATATATTTTTTTGGCTTATTTTCATTTTTGGTCTCACATTTTGCTAATCGCACGAAAATTGTCTCTTCTTTTTAAAACCAAAATCCTTATCACATAATTTTGGTCTCAATCCATATTTTTCTTATCTCATATATGGTCTTTTCTACATTAAATTGAAGAAGAACACCAACACCAGAACAAAATATTTTTGAATTTATTTTTATTATGTTAATATGCAATTTATTTAAGTATTATTTAATTGTCTGTTTGGGTGGATAAACATATTTCTACTTAGATTTTACTAAATCATTATTTTCATGCCACTTCATTTAAAAAAGTTACCACATGAAATCAAAAGTATGAGTAGAGACCAAAATTGTAAAAAGTATAATAATACTTGAAAAACCAATTTTTTTAAAAAAAAACTTAGTATCCGATCTAAGGACCGACTAATCTGATGGGACCAATTCCACCGCCCACTTGCGAGAGCTCTGTTCTAAGCCAGAGCTCTATGTATGGACTTGCCCATCGAAATTGGTACTAGAGGGAATCGAACCTAAGATTTTGTGAGGAGCACACTTCAAGATCCCAAACCAACCACTAGGCAAACCTTAGATGGGTTTAAAAAACCAAAAGGTTGAATTTTAAAATGATAGACAATTTTTGTGAGTGTGCCAAAACAAGGGAAGAAAAGTGCAATTAAGCAAAAGTGTTGTACTCTTATTGTATATAAATTAAATTCTTATTTAAATCAATGGTATACCCATACTAAGAATTATCACATCACATGTATATCTAAGAATAAAATCCCCATGCATCGTCAACTCACATCAATGAATATTTCGTCCACCAAGTACGTACGATCATTGAGGAAATGACTTAATTGAAGATCTTGATTTTCTAAATGCCTTTGCTTTTTATAGGGATGTTATGTTGGATTGGCAAAAATCATTGAGACGCACAAGAAATCGGGGTTTACAAATTTAAGATGATTTCTTTTTAATATAAGAAATGATTTAGTGGCTGCCAATTGCTTTAACGTAAGATTACAAAAGTACATAATACAGACAGAATACGAGTGATCGTATGATGTTTCGTATGAATATTATTTTTGACTTATTTTGATAAGCATGGAGAAGAATGCTGCACATTTAAGTAAAGCTCAGCTAATTGTTGGCACTTTCCAAGAAATATGTCATACTATATCTTATGAGATATCATTCATTGAAAAGATAAGAAAAGTTAATTAGTTGCAACTCCGGTTTCAAATATTGAGCAAATAATCCTTTTAGTCTCTGATTCTGTAGCTCGCTGTCGCATATGTCTCTGACTCAGGATTAAATACAAAGAAGTTTCTGACTCTGCACTTCCGTTATCACTTTGGTCCCTGATGTTAAATAATTCTGTTAAGTGTGACACAATGACTAAAGTGAAAGTAGAAAATGGTCACTTTAGTCCTTAAACCAAAAATCAATATCCCTAACTTGAATCTCAAATCCCTAAATGTCATCCCTAAATCCCTTAAATTGAAAATTTCAAATCCCTAATTTTTTATCTTATTTGACAATATTAATATAATATTTTCTTTTTGTTTTTGGTCAAAATATAACGTTCTTTTATTTAAAATTAAAAAATAGAGATTGATAATATCAGCATTATATTTTTTGTTACACAATTGGTGTTTAATACCGTGGACAAAGTTTTACCGTTAAGCATAAAAAACATATAAAACTTTCAATACAATTTATACAATTGAGTGTCTGTCTTTCCGCTCTTTTTATTACGCTAACGTTTAAAAATTATGAACAATATTTTTTTATTGAAATTTTAATTTTGATTAAAACTAAAAATATAAATGTTTGTTGTTTTCAAGTTATAACAAAACAAACTAAACCATGATTATTTATTTCAATGACACCAACAATATAACAAAAAGTCACATTTTTTTTAAAAAAGATATAAATGTTTGTTGTCTACAATGTTTAGAAAAAAGTCACTTTTTTTTTACAAGAGAAAAAGGTCACATATTAGTGTATATTTTTAGGGATTTAGTTATTTGAGATTTAGTAGGGACTTGAGATTCAAGTTGGGGATATTGATTTTTGGTTCAGGGACTAAAATGATCATTTTCTACTTTCATTTTAATCTCTATGACACACTTAACAGAATTATTTAACGTCAGAGACTAAAGTGATAACGGAAGTGCAGAGTCAGAGACTTCTTTGTATTTAATCCTGAGTCAGAGACTTATGTGACAACGAAGTGTAAAGTCAGGGACTAAAATGACTATTTGCTCTTCAAATATTAGTATGATTTTTTCCATGGATACCACTGAAAGAGAAAAAAAAAAACTTTGATGTATTTCGTTAATAAGATAATTCAATGTAGTATTTATATGATTTTTTCACCCAAATAACGACAATGTTACATATGAGTCTCTCATATGATTGATTATAGTATTTTGAGTAGTAGTTTTTTATGAACTTAAAGTCGTAACATTTTGTTTTACAAAACAAATTCTAATCAAAAGCAAAAGCAAAATATACCAAATATATTATAACAGATAATAGATCCATAGAGCACCACGTAGTCAAAAAATTATCTCTTGACTAGTTAGAGTTTTTGCTTTTTGCGATATTCTACATGAATTTTAGCATGTGCCAAGAAACTTCTTAAGAGTTCATTTTGGTGTAATTTAAATACTCCCATTCACCTCATTTTTCTAACTTTATTCGACGATATTTTCTAGGAAAAAGAATCAAAAGTTCTCCTATAACGCAAATATTGACATTTTACAAATAGTTATTATTACTTTATTTTTTTTTTTTTTAAAACTCGGTATTTATTATTATTATGAAAAAAATAAAAAATATATGGAATAAAATTGTTAAAAAAATATTATGTTTCATTCATTAGCATTTTTAATTTTTTTTTTGATACAATCGTTGGTTAGCATTCTAATAGAGGACGTAGAAGAAATATACACGACAATTATTTTCAGCTAATGTTCAATATTTTCTCCATCCTCAGTCGTAGTTAGGTCAACTAGCGTATACGAAATATACTCACGATCGAGAAAATTCTCATCTTATATTATACATCTTTGCTACATTCATTTTAATTTGTCTCTTTTCTCAACTCTTACAATCTTCATTATCCATATAATATATTTAGCTACGTGTTTCCATTAATGCGTTAATTATGTGGCATAATTGTGTCGTCAAAATGAAAAGACAACTTACGATATATTTGTCGTATTCTCCCCTAGATTCTCGATGTACTATACAATATACAAACACCATTCAAAAATACAGTTACAGAGTACACGAATATATCATAAGAAAAATGTTTGGATAACCCAAAATAAAAAATAGAAAAGTGTTTAACTAGTTAGATCCATTACATAAGCTGAATTATCTAATTAATGCATTATTAGTTTACCTAACATATGCATCAGTATAGAGAGGACCTGCACAGTGCAATTTTCGGGTGCATGCATATTTATTTATTTTTATCTATTTTGTTGCCTTTAATTTCATTATTCTTTTAACCTTGCATCCTAGTTTTTATGAGGAGTACTCTTGTAATTTCAAAGCACAAGATGTCAAAATTTAAGAAATAATCAATCCATTAATTACTCTAAATTAAAAACACCAAAATAGCATATGATTTCATTCTTTGTCATCAACCACACAACATGATATCTCTCACGCAACAACTTATTACTCATATACTATTTGATGATGCCCTTAATGTCCGACTAACCCAAAAATAGAATCCTTACACTCAATGCCAGTGCAACCCTAACAATTTTTTAAGAAAACCTATAAGGAAAATTACAAAAATGATCGTCATTATAATTAAAAAATGACATTACATAATATTCAACCTAGCTAAAGTCAAATAGTGGGTATCGTTAGCATATCTCTTTCATATTTGTGCATTTTCTTGGTCCTATTCTTCCCTCTCTTTGCGATAATTAACAACTATATGAATTTCTTTAGTGTTTACATTGCAAATTTCTAACTTCTTCCTTATATATATGAGTTTTATTTTTTGTCTATTTTTTAAAGACTCTGCCTTTATTCAAGACATTAATCTTTTTTTATTTATAAAAATATCTCTATTTATTTGACTCTTGAAGAAATTACGAAGTTTATAAAACAAATTTGAAAAACGTCCAATATACATCATTCATAATTTTTTACTATTAACCAAATTAGCTACTTTTTTAATACCTATAGATTAGGTAAACTCGGTATCCAGCCTAAGGACCACACAATTTGCGGAGTATAATCTTATTATCTATTTGCGGGAGCCTTATTTAAAGTCAGAGAAAAACTCTTTATAGACTAATCCACTGAAATTGACACAAGAAGAAATCGAATATGCGCATTTGACCGGGCAAAATTTATGAGGTGGCGCAATGACTTGGATTTTTAAATTTTTTTATTATATTTTAATTGCATAACACTTCAGGGGCAATGGTTAAACAATTAAAACAAGTAAGTTTTTAATAAAAAATAGTGTAATCATTGCTTGGTCAAATATAACAACTTATATTTTTAAGACAAAATTTCTATTTATTGATTTCTTAAACGATGCCCCTATGACACTAGTTTGCAAGACCCTTGATTATTATCATTTATTTAAAAAATAAAAAACGCAATAGAGTTAAATTAAAAAAGAAAATTTCTTCAAAACAAGAACATTCATGCCTCTTCATCTTGATTTTTACTTAACCATAATTATTTTCTCTCTTTCGGTTCCTCCACCCACCTCATTCCCTCTCATACTCTTGTATCAATCAACCCTCAATCCCAGCCAAACCCATTTCCCTCTTGACAATATTCATTTTTGCAAGGACCCTAATTCCGGCGACGAATTCATCAAGAAACCCTAATTTAATTAAAGGTATGCCATTTTTTTTTGTGCAGTGTTAGAAGTTTCTTCGAAGTTTGTAGCTTTTGGTGTTCAATATCAACCAAGTCTTACTTCCATTTTTTGTTGAAGATTATGTAATTGTTACTATTATTTTTGTGGGTGAGAGAAGAGAAGACACATGACATCAAATGAGAGAATTTGTGTTGGAAAGGATTGAAAATGATTAAGATGACGGGTTTAGATGGGATCCAAAAATGGCTTTTTTTTGAAGGAATGATGATGATGGATTTAGATCCGAAAATGAGTTTAGATTGAAATTTGAAAGGATTGATGATGATGTGGGAATTTGGATTGGATGATGTTGCTTTTTCCAGAATTTTTTTTTTTGAGTTTGTGTTTATATATGGAGAGAAGAGAAATGGAACAGAGAATGAAGAGAGTATAGAAGAATTTCAAATGGAATATAAAAAATAGAAAAGAATTAAAAAATTCTAACTTAGCATGCCAAATTATGTCACTTTACACGGTTAGCACCTAACATCAGCTTATTTGCACATGCAAACGAGTTCAAGGTTAAAAATCAAAGAATTTTTAAATGGTAAAAAGAAATCTCAAAAGAAAAATTTCCAGAGAATTTATCAGAAACTCGTCTATATGACGAGGGTAAATACTATTTAACCTACAATTAACGATCAGAGTACTGTATAAGTGTCTTCGGACACTCTTTAAACACTTAAAGTGGTGATATTTTATGAAAGTTTATATATTTATTAAATAAAAATTTGAAGTCTTTATTATTTTTGTAAAAAATAACTTCTTTATTAAAAATGGTTAACAAGTGTCCAAGACACTCGTTAACGCAATCCAACTTTAGAATTCTCAAACGTGAGAAGGGAGTAGGAAAATATCTTCCACATGTCAAGTTAACAAGTTAGAAGTTTGACATCCAGCTGGTGAGGAGAAGAAAGTACCTTTCACAGTCTTCAAAAAAGAAAGTCCAGCTATTTACCGTACACCTCTCGCATGCTATCCCTTCCCCACTTTTTGACTAAACACTATCCCGAGATTTTTTATGAACGCCGTTATTTTTTCTTACCGGTAATTTACTAATTAAGTAAGTTCTTGCCGGTATTTATTGGGACATCCTTCCTCACCCGCGGAACCATGCGTTTACTTAATCACCGTGTTTACCGGATTTTGCCGGTTAATCATTTTAATTAGCTAATTCTAAATATTATTCTTATTTTACCTAATTGATTCTATAACTAACGCCTTTTATTCAACAAGTGGGTTTCAAAACTGTTTCGCCGTTTTCCTTCTGCCAAACAAAACAGCCTGTACGAATTTAATTTTTTTTTTCTTACTATATTTGAATTTTTTTTTTTAATGATAAAATTTGGTATATTTTATATTAGTTTTCTTAAGGAAAAAAAAAGGAATATTTTGATATGTTGGTTTATGAGATTTTCGTGAAACAGTTGAGTTAGGATTTGGCCAATCCAGTATGAGACAAAGGATATAGGTTTGTCATTATTCCACGACTAGTCTCCTATTTCCTCATATTTTATATATAAACAATACATTTATATAAATTATATTAAGGAATCAAAATATAAATAAAATTTAAAATACATGTGTTCTATTTAATATTCTTATCCTAAACATACGCATGTATGAATGAAATTTTAGTGATCCCAACGACAAATAATTTAGAATATGTAATTAGATATTAATTATAATTGTCCTCGTGAGCTTAACTTGATAAGGATAATATATGTAAGGTTTGAGGTTCGAACACCGGACAACACTAAAAAGAGATTAATTATAATTATGGTGCTTCTATAGACATTGATCGGTTAAAAGTTTTGCTTCAGTTATTATTTTTAACAGATAAATTAATGATCAATTTTATTAATTAAATAACTATTTATAAACTTTTCTATTTTATGAAAAACCATTCATGAGTAAAAAAATTATTTAATCCTCTCTAAACATTATGCTAATTTGCTATATTTTATCTTAAAAAACATTCAATATTATTTGTAATAGTAAACTTTGAAATATTTTTCAGAATACTTTTAATAAATGATATCTATTTATTAAAAAATTTAAATGATATATATTTGAAAATTTTAAGATCATTTTGCATCGAAACACATTGATTTTGCACATGTGGCATAAGAATTCGTTTAATTATGATACTTTGTTGGTATACATTTTTTTACATTGTCAATCAATCAAAAATATCAATTTATATTAAAGTTAAAAATTGTTTTTTGAAGGAATTAAAGTAAAAAATGTTATTGATCTAGCATTGTGATTGAATGATAATGTAAAAAATTTGGTTTTTTTAAAAAAAAAATGATAATGTAAATAATTAGTTCGGTGCTTATAAATTAAATTCATAAAATTTTTCTATTCAATATTTTACTTTAAAAAAGTTAACTGCAGCTAACCAACTTTTAAAGGTGTGCAATAATATTTTTGTTCATGTTTCGACAAAAATAAAAACTATTTTTTGTTTATATATATGACAATCGGATGGATTATTGATTAAACATTTTGAAAATACTTTTGATGATGGAACATTTTGATAACACAGCTACAAAGCAATTCGATGTGACTCCATATATATGTGCATTCCTTTTATGTTGTACATGCATATTCCATTCTATCTATTAAACTTTCTAGTGTGTCATGGTGTTCACTCATGAAAAAACAATATGCCAAGTCATTTCCAATTAAGACTGTGTTATCGCCCGAAATATATCTTTTTCTTTTCAATGTTTTCAATTTAATTGGTATGCAGATATTGTGCGAAATAATTCACAAGGGTGTCCAATAAATCTCACAAGTTAAACATTTAAGAATTAATTGATTTAAATGCACTTTCTACCTTGATGCTAGGGATGGAAATATGTCAGGCTGACCTACAGGGGCCTACGGCCTAGCCTACGATAGATTAGGTTAGACCAGATTTTTTTCTTAAATAGAAAATACTTAAACTTTTTTTGAAGTCTATTTAACTTAAAAGGTTAGACCACAGACCATTAGAAAAGCCTCTTATGCCGGCATATTTAAGTAAATTTGAATAATATTATTTATTTTTATATTATATTTTGTATTTTGAATTAATATAAAAATTTGTTAACTTTTACAGTAATTTAAGCTTATTAGTATACATTAATTTTTTGCATATTTAAATGTATTATTATAAACTAGAATTGAAATATGATACAATATATAGTCAAATTCCTCAAAAACTCGTGTTGATTATCAAAAGAGAGTTTAATCTAATTGATCTATTAATTCGCTAGACTATTTAAACTTCGATCACATTGCTTATTTAAAGATGTTCATATGAAACAGACTTTTAAATAGACTATCAGTCTGTATCAGACTTTCAGAAGGTCAGACTCAGACCTAAAACATAAGTCTATGACAGGCCACATGCCAGACTTAAGCCTTAAAAAAAATTGGCAGGTCAGACTTAGGTCTTGTAAAGCCTAACTCGGCCTAACCTATTTACATCCCTATTTAGTACTCCATCCGTTTCTAAATATAAGCAAAATTTATTTTTTAGGTTCATTCATTTAATGATGCATGTGGTTCATATTATGAACCACATGCATCATTAAATGAATGAACCTAAAAAATAAATTTTGCTTATATTTAAAAACGAAGGAAGTACATATTTTACCCAAACAAAATTTTAGTCCCTTATTTAAATCAAGATTTTTGGTCCTGAGTTTTACACATGACTGCAATTTTTGTTAAAATCGTGGTTTGTTATTCCAAAAATGGTGCTATTTTGTTTGAAAAGTGATTTTTGTTTTTTGTTTTGTATTTTCTGTTTAAATTTGAAATTGGAGCAAAAACCACTACTTTTGGGGCCTAAAAACCTCATTTTCTTCGTAAAAAATCTAGTTTAGGATCAAAATTACAACATTGTAAAATTAGGAGAACCAAAATCTCGGATTTAGAAATATAATGACTACAATTCTAATCATAGTAAAATAGGATGATAAAAAATGCATTTAATACTTGTAAAAAAAATGCATTTAATCAATCATAATATATCTAAAAGATAAAATCTAATTTAATATTTATTTAAATTTTTTATATATTTCATAATAGACACCCTTCAAATTCATTAAAAAAATGGTTGAATTTAAGTGGTTAACTTTATATACGGCTCCCTCAAAAAAAAATCTTTATATACAGAAAAATTGTTTGAAAAGACCGACCATGTTCAATTTTTGGTTAAAAAAATCATCAATATAATCAAAATATACTTATTTCTCGATCAAACTCTAAATTATTTGAGACTTCTTCATGGTCGGTCAGGTACATCAAAACAATTAAACTGCTTCACAGCTAACAAAATCAAAGTCTTGCTTGACTTGATGGCCAGAAGAGGAGCATGGAGCCTGACCATAAATGCATGGAAGTTGTATGCTTTGACATGAAATAAAATATTTAGATTAGATATTATAAAATAACAAAAATTAAAAAACAAAAAGTTGATATAAAAAAACAACACATTCCCAATTTGACCCTTAATATTTACAAATATTTACTTTCTTATCCTCTATTCACAAAACAAACCCAGCTTGACATGTGCAAGTGCCTCTATATATACATCACCTCTCATGTTTTCAACTCACGCCCAACAAACACTCTCTCTTCTTTCCTTCCTTCCTTCTCAACAAGTTTTCTATAACGTATTGTTTTCTCTCTCTCTCTCTCTTACACACCAAAAGTCTTCTTCACATTTTCTCCTTATTCTCATCTCACAAAACAACACACACCATGCCTGAGGCACCTAGAGGCTACAACCTTGTTGAACAGAACAAAAAAATCCTGGACTTCATTGAGGATGTTACCTCAAACGCTGACCAAGTTCAACAAAAGGTTCTCTCAGAAATTCTGTCTCGCAATGCAAACGTTGAATATCTTAAAAGATATGATCTCAATGGTCACACAGACCGTGACACCTTCAAAAAACTCTTGCCTGTTATTTCATATGAAGATATTCAGCCTGATATTGACCGTATCTCCAATGGTGACACCTCTCCTATCCTTTGCTCCAAACCCATTTCCGAGTTTCTCACCAGGTTCGTCTTCATACATACAAATAATTCTTCCGGTTCTATATATTTGACAAAGTTGGTCATCAAAAGTTAATGTATATGGTCTAAATTTTAAAACCACGTACATCAACATTTGTTGATCTAACTTTTTCTTATATAAAGGACCAAAGAGAGTAACATATATAAATAGTTTTTTTTTTGTTTATTTTGTTTTAAATTTCAATTTAAATACAAGAGAAAAAATATTGATAGTTTTTTGTTAAATTTATTTTGTGCAGTTCTGGGACATCTGGAGGTGAGAGAAAGTTGATGCCAACAATTGAAGAAGAGTTAGGAAGGAGAAGTTTGTTGTATAGTTTATTGATGCCAGTGATGAGCCAGTTTGTTCCTGGTTTAGAAAAAGGGAAAGGAATGTACCTAATGTTTATAAAATCTGAGGCTAAAACACCTGGTGGAATTGTAGCTAGGCCAGTTTTAACTAGCTATTACAAAAGTTCCTATTTTAGAGATAGACCTTATGACCCTTACACAAACTACACAAGCCCAAATGAAACTGTACTGTGTCCTGATTCATACCAAAGCATGTATTCTCAACTGCTTTGTGGTCTTTGTCAAAACAAAGAGGTTTTAAGGGTTGGTGCTGTTTTTGCCTCTGGTTTTATAAGGGCTATTAGGTTCCTTGAGAAACATTGGACCCTTCTTTGCAATGATATTAGAACTGGTACTGTTAACCCTTTAATTACTGACTCAACAGTGAGAGATTCTGTTATGAAGATCCTTAAACCTGATCCTAAACTTGCTGATTTTATCCAAACTGAGTGTAGTAAAAATTCTTGGCAGGGGATAATTACTAGGCTTTGGCCTAATACTAAGTATGTGGATGTTATTGTGACTGGAACAATGTCACAGTATATTCCTATTTTGGATCATTACAGCAATGGTTTACCACTTGTTTGCACTATGTATGCTTCTAGTGAATGTTACTTTGGTGTTAACTTGAACCCTCTTTGTCAACCTAGTGAAGTGTCTTACACTCTTATTCCTACCATGTGCTACTTTGAATTTTTGCCTGTGAATAGAAGTAATGGTGTCACTGATTCTCTTCACACACCTAGATCTCTTAATGAGAAAGAGCAGAAAGAGTTGGTTGAACTTGTTGATGTCAAACTTGGTCAAGAATATGAGCTTGTTGTCACTACTTATGCTGGTAAGACTAAGATTCTTCATGTCACTTTAATTTCATTTCTTTTTTTACCAAACTTTTAATTTTATTTTGTAATATTATGCTTATGCAACCTCAATTACGGCAATCACGTGGTCGATAAAACATCAAAATCACTTTCGCACTGTGATTTTTTGAAACTTTAAAATGTAACTTTAATCGGAATCACAATAGTTCACCGTGATTCTGACCATCTCACTGTTAGATTGCATTTATTGAATATTCTTATGAAATTTGGATATGTTGTTTAACTGTAAACAGATTTGGAACAGAACAATATTTTTATTTTTCATTTGCTGATTTATTTGTGTTTGTCAATTTTTTTCTTAGGACTATACCGTTATAGAGTTGGTGATGTGCTGAAGGTAGCTGGATTCAAGAACAAAGCACCACAATTCAACTTTGTGTGCCGAAAAAATGTGGTATTGAGCATTGATTCAGACAAAACTGATGAAGTTGAGCTTCAAAATGCAATGGCAAATGCTATAACACATTTAGTACCATTCGACGCAACCGTGTCCGAATACACTAGCTATGCAGACACAACAACAATTCCAGGTCACTATGTCCTCTACTGGGAACTCACTCTGAACAAATCAACACAAATTCCACCTTGTGTTTTTGAAGATTGCTGCTTAACAATTGAAGAATCACTCAACAGCGTGTATCGACAGGGCCGTGTCTCGGACAAATCTATCGGTCCGCTTGAGATCAAGATTGTTGAGCAGGGCACTTTTGATAAGCTAATGGATTATGCCATTAGTTTAGGTGCTTCAATTAATCAGTACAAGACACCAAGGTGTGTGAAGTTTGCACCAGTTGTTGAACTCTTGAACTCAAGGGTAATGTCAAGTTACTTTAGTCCTAAATGTCCAAAGTGGGTTCCTGGTCATAAGCAATGGATCAATCAGAATTAAATAATTGAATGATAATAAGAATCTTAAATGGTCTAGCTACATTATTATTATGTGGTTGGTACTTTGGTAGCATTTCATGGCTGTTCATGTGAACTGTTTTTATGGCCATTATGTTAGGGAGATGAAGAAGAAAAAAATTTAATCACTCTTTGTAGGTTAATTAATTTCATGCCTAAAGTCTTCTTCTTTAGTTATTTTCTTCTCTCTATATATCTATCTCACTTTTTTTCTTTATTTTAGTGAAGTGAACCTAGCCACTGTAAAAAGCAATTCCTGTTTGAAAGAAAGGTGTTTTGTCTTTCTCTTTTTATTATTATCCAGTAAAATTAGCATTTTTATAATTATTTCTTAACTTTATAGTACAATCATCATCAATTGGTTTTGTGAAGTTGTCATGGGGCTTATATACAAAAACATCAATTTTCAACACCTTTCTTTTTCTATTGTTTTTTGGGAAAAAGCATAACAACTTTTTTCCATAACAATTCCACTATTATATGTCCAACTAACAAATCATAACAAAGTTAATTATGTAAAGTTAAAAAAATCACAAGCAAAATTATCCTGTTTCACTAGGTAAATTAGGGTGTTATGGAAACAAAATTTGCAATTTGATTAAGACCTGTCTACTTCTTAGTGGATAAATGTAGTGTCAAAATTATTGATTAGCCCCTCTTAGCACTCGTGATGGTTAATAATGACCTTAAATTCTCTTTCTTAAGAGTCTATTTTAACAAATAGTTGTTTGTGTTAGATTCTGTCACTAAATCAAGGAACTAAATTAAATCAAAGTTCAAAGATGCTTTATTCAACAAATTAAATCAGCAAGCAAAAACGGGTATGTATACATTTAACGAATTAAATTCCAATTCCAAGTAACTATTTTATAGCAGTAGTTACATATAATGCAAATTCAATGATCACACATCTCTTTACATCTTCACATTCACACACGGTCAAGATTTAAAATCAATGTGACACGACCATCTCTCATGTTGTATAGAATTGTGGTAAAATGCATCCCATAAAGTCTTGGTATATGTTTGGACTAACACTAAAAACTACATTTTAAACCTACAAAAAAATCACAATGCCATTTGTGAGTTTTGCTAAGCTCGTTGTTCAACCAAACATACACTTGATTGGGAAGGCGCCAATCTTTAATATTATAAAATGTTTGATCAAAAAATAAAATATTACGGTCAACCGCGGCTCATATACGACAAATAAAGTCTTAATTGATCTCATGCGACGATATTGTACAAAGTTACATTCATGAGTGGAGCTAGTCCTTTTTTGTGGGTTCAACTTAATAAAAATGCAAAAAAAATAAAATGCAAATATACTCGTGTTATGCATTTTGAACCCTTGATTTTGATTTTTTGTACCACTAGTCCAAGAAACTCAAAATCTCGAAAGTTTGAACCCCTAACTAAGGTTCTGGATTCGCCACTGGTTAAACACGATCGATAAAGCCTCAATATCATTCATAGTCATGGTTGCAGAATTATTGATATTGAAAATCATAATGTTGTCTCAAATTTCAAACTTAAAAAAAGAAATCTCTGATAACATTGCCCCCACAGTGAGCCAACAGAAAGACCAATTCAATCAATATTCAGGCAAATAAACTGTGGAGAATCACAAGACTAGTCAAGGAACGAGGATGTGTGCAATGCCAAGAAATTTTTGGATTGAAGTGAGTAGGAGTAGATAAGAAAGAATCAGAGTGATGTACTCGTGTTCCCTCTATGCTTTAATATTCTTTGAAAACAAACAAAAAACATTTTAATTATTTATATATTAGTAATTTTTAAAATGGAATATAAAACAACTGTGTCAGACAAAATTATGTAGTGCAGACAACCCAGAAGAAAGAGACAAGAATTTTTGAGGGACAAAATTGTGTTCGGCTCAGACTGGATAAAGCAGCAAAAAGCACTTATAAGAGGCATTGTGTGTGACAAAAGAGATAAGGTTCGTACTATGTTTGCAGTGTGTGCTGAATTTGTCTAAGCACAAAATGTTTTTTATGTGCTGTTTTCTTTATGGTTTACCATTTCTGTTGTGTATGTACATTTTCTTAGTAAAAGAAAAATTCAAAGGTAGGTACCACACAATTATTTTACACGAAATCGCGGTTGTTTCAATTTTAAGGTTTATTATTGCAATGTAGTACATTTTTTTACTCTAAAAAATTATTTGTCACACTCTAATCAGTCAATTCTAATTGAGGTTTTGTTGACTAAATTGATAAGGGAGGTTAACTTAAAAGAGAATGGTAATAATAGATGTGATATTTGATAGGATAGATAAATAATAGAGCTAGAAGATTACAATTTTTTTAAGAGGCTGAGCTAGAAGATTATATAAAGTGAAAGTAAATATATAAGGGTGAAAAATATCAAGTTTGTCTAAAATGTTGATATAGTTGTTCATGATTTAACTTATACTTTACAAGGAACATGTTTAATCTAGCTATCAATGTGAAATTCTTTTTTTTTTTTTTCCTTCTATAAAATTGACAAATATCATTTAAAACTTACACACAATTGTAAGATTTTAGATTTGAACCAAAGATAAAAGTATACAACTCACAATATCAATTGATATAGATCTTATGAACATCAATGCGAATATTTTGTTGATATATAATATGTTGTGCTTTTCTTGTGTCCGATTTAATTTCTTAGGTGGGAATCATTCATGATCATTTTGATAATAAGAAAGAAGGAATTACAGAAGCTAATTGAGTTTTTCAGGTTAATCAAATCTTCTTTGGGAGGCCAGTGAGGGCAGCTCCTACCAACCCAAGTCAATAATATTTCCTTACTTATAAGTTTTTAGGCTAACCAAATCTTCCCTAGGAGGCTAGCTCCTACCAACCTAAGTCAATGGTGTCCCCTATTTTTGCTTCTGACCCTCTTAATAATCAACTAGTTTTAGGCACTTAATCATTTAATTTAATGTCTTGGTGACCAACCAGTTTTGGGCACTTGGTCACCTTGATCCTTTTTATTTCCCCCACTCTAACTTATACTACTTTCACTCTGAAAACTTTTAAGGGTAAATTTACCATTGAAGTTAGAACGTGCTCCTTAAAATACCTACCTACACACTTACTCAAAGACTGCAACTTTGTGCTTTTTCTCAAAAAGAATTTTCACAATAAAACTGATGTGGGCATAAGAACAACACTCAAAACACAAGAAAATGTTTTCATGTACATAATCATCCTTAAACAACCATTTTGGAAGAAACTTATTATTATTATTATTATTATTATTATTATTATTATTATTATTATTATTATTATTATTATTATTATTATTATTATTATTATTATTATTATTATTATTATTATTATTAT
>Ga0228710_1001018_pt1 | contig 40304 bp, 38 predicted proteins | sample MedpolnodulmetaG_FD_177995 | JGI IMG/M metagenome (GOLD analysis project Ga0228710, IMG submission 177995) | Root nodule microbial communities from Medicago polymorpha collected in Santa Monica, California, United States - pink nodules | ecosystem: Host-associated > Plants > Roots > Nodule... | reverse complement strand
GCCATGGGCGAGCGGATCAAGGGTCTCGTCGTCGACGACGCGCTGAAGGCCGGCACCCATATCGGACCGGTGGTCGATCAGAGCCAGCTCAATCAGGACACCGACTACATCGCCATCGGCAAGAAGGAGGGCGCGAAGCTCGCCTTCGGCGGTGAACTGGTCTCGCGTGACACGCCCGGCTTCTATCTGCAGCCGGCGCTGTTCACCGAGGCGACGAACGATATGCGTATCTCCCGCGAGGAAATCTTCGGACCTGTCGCAGCCGTCATCCGCGTCAGGGATTACGATGAAGCGCTGGCCGTCGCCAATGACACGCCCTTCGGTCTGTCTTCGGGTATCGCCACCACCAGCTTGAAACACGCGACGCACTTCAAGCGCAATGCCGAGGCCGGCATGGTGATGGTCAACCTGCCCACGGCGGGTGTCGACTTCCACGTGCCGTTCGGCGGCCGCAAGGCTTCCTCCTACGGTCCTCGCGAGCAGGGCAAATACGCCGCTGAATTCTACACCAATGTCAAAACCGCCTACACGCTGGCTTGAACAGAAAAGAGCGGGATGCAGGCGGAAAGCCGCGAAAGACATCCTCATCCCGCTCGCAAGCCGACGTTATTTCCGCCCGCGCCTGGGCCATAAGGAAGGAAGAAATGAAGAAGAAAGCTGAGTGGCCGCGCAAGCTCCGTTCGCAGGATTGGTTCGGCGGTACTGGCAAGAATGCCATCATGCATCGCTCCTGGATGAAAAATCAGGGGCTTCCCGCTGACACTTTTGACGGGCGGCCGATCATCGGCATCTGCAATACCTGGTCCGAGCTCACGCCGTGCAACGCGCATCTTCGCGACCTTGCAGAGCGCGTGAAGCGCGGGGTCTACGAGGCGGGGGGCTTCCCGGTGGAATTCCCCGTCTTTTCGACCGGGGAAAGCACACTTCGCCCGACGGCGATGATGTTCCGCAACCTCGCGGCCATGGATGTCGAGGAATCGATTCGCGGCAATCCGATCGACGGCGTCGTGCTGCTCGGCGGCTGCGACAAGACGACCCCCAGCCTCCTGATGGGAGCGGCCAGCGTCGACATTCCGGCGATCGTCGTTTCCGGCGGTCCCATGCTCAACGGAAAGTGGCGCGGCAAGGATGTCGGTTCGGGCACCGCGATCTGGCAATTCTCGGAAATGGTCAAATCCGGTGAGATGACGCTGGAGGAGTTCATGGACGCCGAGCAGGGCATGGCCCGTTCCGCGGGAAGCTGTATGACCATGGGTACGGCCTCGACCATGGCGTCGATGGCCGAAGCGCTCGGCATGACCCTTTCGGGCAACGCCGCCATTCCGGCGGTGGATGCGCGCCGTCGGGTTATTTCGCAGCTTACCGGACGCCGCATCGTCGAGATGGTCAAGGAGGATCTGAAGCCCTCCGACATACTGACCAAGGAGGCATTCGAGAACGCTATCCGCGTCAACGGCGCCGTCGGCGGCTCCACCAATGCGGTGCTGCATCTTCTCGCGCTGGCAGGTCGCGTCGGCGTTGATCTATCGCTCGACGACTGGGACAGGCTCGGCCGCGACGTGCCCACCATCGTCAACCTCCAGCCCTCCGGCAAGTATCTGATGGAGGAATTCTATTATGCCGGCGGCCTGCCGGTCGTGATCAAGGCGGTCGCGGAGATGGGCCTGCTGCACAATGATGCCATCACCGTCAGCGGCGACACGATCTGGAACGACGTCAAGGGCGTGGTCAACTACAACGACGACGTGATCCTGCCGCGGGAAAGGGCGCTCACGAAATCGGGTGGTATCGCAGTGCTGCGCGGCAATCTCGCGCCGCGCGGCGCCGTCCTGAAGCCATCAGCTGCCTCGCCGAACCTGATGCAGCACAAGGGCCGCGCGGTCGTTTTCGAGAGCATCGAGGATTATCACGCACGCATCAACCGTGAGGACCTCGACATCGACGAGACCTGCATCATGGTGCTGAAATATTGCGGTCCCAAAGGCTATCCCGGCATGGCCGAGGTCGGCAATATGGGTCTGCCGCCCAAGGTTCTGAAAAAGGGAGTGACGGACATGATCCGCATTTCGGATGCGCGTATGTCGGGCACGGCCTACGGTACGGTCATACTCCATACCGCGCCGGAAGCGGCGGAAGGCGGTCCCTTGGCGCTCGTGGAGAACGGCGATCTGATCGAGGTCGACATCCCGAACCGCACGCTGCATCTCCATGTTTCCGACGAGGAACTTGCGCGTCGCCGCGCGGCCTGGGTGTCGCCGGTCAAGCCGCTGAGCGGCGGCTATGGCAGCCTCTATATGAAGACGGTCATGCAGGCCGACGCCGGCGCCGATCTGGACTTCCTTGTCGGCCCACGTGGCGATCGCATTCCGATGGATCGAGACAGCCATTGATACCGTAGGGCGCAGCGCGTCCTGGCAGACGCGGGAAGGGCGCCTTGCCACTCTGATTTGCTGCGCGGCGGTGTGAAAACCACCGCGCAGTTTCCTGCATAGGGCGCTATTCCGGCCGGCTTGCCGGTAGGTAAGTTGTTACTGATTTATTCGCGAAACTTATTCGCGTGTTCGGACTTATCCTCGATCGGGCAATCGCATCGGACCCAAGGAGGAAATGTGCATGCCGAATAAAGCCCTTGTTCTGTCTGTCGGTCTGTTGACCAGCCTGGCCTTTTCCCCGTCTTTTGCCCAGAGCGTCGGCGGGAACGGAGGATTGAATGTTGGAGTCTCGTTGGGAGGCTCGAACGGCGTAAACGCCAATGTCGGCGCTTCCCTTGGCGGCTCCAGAGGTGTCAAAGCCGACGCCGACGCTTCCGTCGGAGGATCGCGCGGGGTGAACACCTCGGCGACTGCATCCGTTGGCGGTAGCCGCGGTGTAAACGCCGATGTCGATGCAAGCGTCGGAGGCAGCCGCGGCCTCAACAGCAATGTCAGTGCAAATGTCGGCGGCAGCAACGGCATCGACGCCGATGCGAACGTCTCGCTCGGAGGCCGTCGCGGTCTCAACGCTAACGTTTCTGCTAACGCCGGCGGCGGCAGCGGTGCGGGGCTGGGCGTTGGGCTCGGTCTCGGCGGCAGCTCTGCCGGCGGGGTCGGACCCGGCAGTGGCGGTGGTGCACCAGGTGCCAGTGGCGGGGCCGGAATCGGGGCTCCCGGCCAAAGCGCGGTCGCAGCTTTCAATGCCATGTCCCCCAGCGAGCGCCGCATGGTGCTGAAGCGTTGCCGTGATGTCGTCAACGGTGGCTATGACAGGGGTTTGGTCGCGCTGTGTCGACTGCTGCAGTCGACTGCATCGCGCTAAGGTCCGCGCCAGATTTTGCCCTCTCATCCGCTTTAACCCGAGAACCAACCCTCTTCCCGTTCTAGCGGGGAGAGGGGTCTCCGGCAGGCCGATGAGGGCGCGTCATCGGCACGGCAGATGAGCGACCGGCTCCGATGCTAATCCTAACATTGAACCTGGCGCTGCGCCTGCTTTTCGACGGTAAGGGCCACCTTCAGTGTCTCCGCGCCGAAACCGTGCACCAGCCCCGAGACCGGCGCTGCGTCGCGATAGCAGAGGCCCGAGGCGATGCGGACATAGCGGTCGTCCGGGCAGACCTTGTTGGCGGCATCGAAGCCGACCCATCCGAGGCCGGCAATGTGTATGTCGGCCCAGGCGTGACTTGCCGTCTGCTCCGTACGGTCCTCCATCATTAGATAGCCGGAGACGTAACGAGCCGGCAGCCCCAGCGTGCGGGCGGCTGAGATCAGAACATGGGCATGGTCCTGACATACGCCCTTGCCACGCTCCAGGGCTTCTTCCGCCGTGGTCCCGACCTGCGTCTCGCCCGGCTCATATCTGACCGCAGCATGGACAAGTGCCATCAGGGAATGCATGCGTTCGAGCTCGCTGCTGCCAACCGCCGCCTTCGCAAGCTCGCGGACGCGCTTGCCGGGCTTGCTGAGCGGGGTTTCGCGGACATAGAGCCACAGAGGCGCGAACGAATGGTGCAGGCCGAAAACGCCGGCCCGGTCTTCCGTCTCGACTTCGCCCTGCGCTTCTATGCGAAGGACAGTTCGATCGGCGTCGACGCTGACAAGATGCGTGCGGTTGCCAAACTGGTCGTCGTAGCTCACTTCGATCGCGGCGCCGTCCACCAGCGTCTTCCAGTTGAGGACGGTTTGACCAGGCAGATTTACCGGCGTGAGACGCAGGCGCTGCAGCGCGTATTGTACCGGTGCGTCGTAGCGATACTCGGTCGTATGGCTGATTTTCAGGTGCATTTCCGTTCCTTCGATCACTTCAGGAAAACCGTGTCACGGTTTTTCCGGAAGCGCGTAATTCCGCTCAGTGGTAGAACCGGTAGCCATCGGAAATTTCCTGGCCCAAGCGATTGTTCTGGCTGATGAAATCCTCGAGATACTCGTGCAGGCCACGATCCATGATGTTGGCGATCGATTGGCTGCGCAGAAAACCAAGGGTCCGCTCAGCCGTCTCGTGCGCGGCGTGCCGTTCGCCGTATTCGCGCGCGAGATAGGCGAGGTTGGAGACGATCTTCTCGTAGCAATAGGCGAGTGAGCGCGGCATGCGGCCGTTCGCGATCAGGAAGTCGGCGATATTGGCGGGCCTGAGTTCGGCATCATAGACCCAGCCATAGGACCGGTGCGCGGAAACCGAGCGAAGAATCGATTCCCATTGGACGTTGTCGATAGACGAGCCGACCGCGGAGATCGCCGGCAGGAGCACGTAATATTTGACGTCGAGAATACGGGCTGTGTTGTCCGCCCTCTCGATAAAGGTGCCGATACGCGAGAAGTTGAAGATCTCGTTCCTGAGCATCGTGCCGTGAAACGCGCCCCGGATCAGCCCCGTTCGCCGCTTGATCGTGTCGATTATTTCCGGCATGTCGGTGGTCCTTGCCCTTCTTGCGAGGATTCCCTTCATCTCGATCCAGCATTCGTTGATCGCTTCCCAGGTCTCCCGCGTCAGGGCCGTGCGGACCATGCGGGCATTGTTGCGGCCCTCCTCGATGCAGGAAATGACGCTTGAAGGGTTGGCGCGGTCGCGCAGAAGGAAATCGATGGCGTCGCCACTCGTCAGCCCTTCATGAACCTGATCATAGAGTCCGCGCACGCCGGCACTTTGAAGCACTCCGTCCCAGTCGTCCTCGGCCGACTCGCTGCGGGTCAGCGACATGCGCAATCCTGCATCGATAAGGCGGGCACTGTTTTCCGTCCGCTCGATATAGCGGAACATCCAGTAGAGGCCGTTTGCAGTTCTTCCCAGCATCGCCTCAGTCCTCCAGCACCCAGGTATCCTTGGTCCCGCCGCCCTGGCTGGAATTCACCACCAGAGAGCCCTCCTTCAAGGCGACGCGAGTCAGGCCGCCCGGAATGATCTGAACCTTGTCGGAGACGAGCACGTAAGGACGCAGGTCGACGTGGCGGGGCGCAATGCCCTTCTTTACCATGATCGGTACCGTCGACAGCGACAAAGTCGGTTGCGCTATGTAGTTGCCGGGGCGGGATTTGAGCTTTTCGGCAAAAACTACGCGTTCCTTCTTGGTGGCCGTCGGGCCGACCAGCATGCCGTATCCGCCGGAGCCGTGAACCTCCTTGACGACGAGCTCAGCCAGATGCTCGAGCACGTATTTGAGGCTGTCGGGCTCCGAGCAGCGCCACGTCGGCACGTTTTCGAGCAGCGGCTTGCGCCCCGTGTAGAACTCGATGATTTCCGGCATGTAGGAGTAGATGGCCTTGTCGTCGGAAATGCCGGTGCCGGGCGCATTGGCTATCGTGACGTTTCCGGCACGGTAGACATCCATGATGCCCGGTATACCGAGGGCGGAATCCGATCGGAAGGTTAGCGGATCCAGGAAATCGTCGTCGACACGCCGGTAAAGAACATCGATCGCCTCGTAGCCGCGGGTCGTGCGCATCTTCACCTTGCCGTCGATGACGCGCAGATCCGAACCCTGGACCAGTTCGACACCCATCATGTCCGCGAGGAAAGCATGCTCGTAGAAGGCGGAATTGTAGATGCCGGGGGTCAGCACGGCCACGCGGGGCTTGCCGTCGCAGCCCGCAGGGGCGAGCGACGAAAGGCTCTGGCGAAGCAGATAGGGATAATTCTCGACCGGACGCACCCGGTTCTGGTGGAAGAGCTCCGGAAACATCTGCATCATGGTTTCGCGGTTCTCCAGCATATAGCTGACACCCGAAGGCGTACGCGCATTGTCCTCCAGAACATAGAACTGATTTTCGCCGGTGCGCACGATATCGGTGCCCACGACGTGGGTGTAAACGCCACCCGGCGGGCGAAAGCCGATCATCTGCGGCAGGAAAGTGTCGTTCTTCTCGATCAGTCCGCGTGGGATGCGACCGGCGCGAATGATCTCCTGTTTGTGGTAGATGTCGTCGAGAAAAGCGTTGAGCGCCAGCACCCTTTGTTCAATGCCTTGCGCGAGCCGTCTCCATTCACGGCCGGAGATGATGCGGGGAATGAGATCGAAGGGAATGAGCTTCTCGGAGGAATCGGCGTGTCCGTAGACTGCGAAGGTGATGCCCGTCTTACGGAAGATCTTCTCGGCTTCCTTCGATTTTGCGATGAGCCGGTTTCTGTCCTGATTTGAATACCATTGGTGGTAGGTCGAATATGGTTGGCGCGGGCTGCCGTCCGCATCGATCATTTCGTCAAATGCCAAATTCGCGTCCCCTTATTTTCGACCATTTGAATACAACGCAAAGTGCAATGCAAGAAGCGTGCGCGTTTTCGGTCCAGGAATTTTCGGGAGCGTGGTGCCGAGAAAAGGCTTGGCGCAGCGCCGTTTCGTCATGAATCCGTGACCGGAGCGCTGCCGAACGACCCTGCCGACGCCTTGGGAATAGGCGATTGCCCAAATTTAGGGCGCCCGGTCTGGTTGAGCATTTCGAGGAGCGGGTCGCGCCAACCGGAGGGCGTTTTCTTCATTCATCTTTCTGTGACAAAAACCGGGACGGCGCAGAATCGAGAGGCGGCAGACCCGACTGTGCTGCTGCCGTGTAGAATCAACCGCACGCACTTTCTCTCACCCGCACTGAAGCTAACCATCAGAAAAATTCTTTTGACCGAAAGCGACACCCGCTCTATCGCGGCAGCGCGATCCCGTGCGGATCGTCGTGGATCCTTCGCTCAGGAAAACATCATGCTTGCTCGCCTGGCTCCGGCCATTTTCGTGCTGCTCTGGTCGACAGGCTGGGTCGTTGCAAAATATGCCGCTTTCTTCGCGGATCCCCTGACCTTTCTCGCGCTGCGCTACAGCTTCGCCATTCTACTCTTCGTTTGCTTCTGTCTTCTGAGCGGAGCGCGCTGGCCGCGTTCACCGACGGCGATCGGCCATGCAATCGTGTCAGGTATCTTTCTTCATGGCCTCTATCTCGGCGCGGTATGGTGGGCGATCGGGCAGGGTGTGCCCGCGGCGATCTCAGGGATTATTGCCGGCTTGCAGCCGCTGATGACGGCTGCGGTCGCGCCATGGCTGATCGGCGAAAAACTGAACGGTCAGCAGAAGCTTGGCCTTGTCCTCGGTTTCTGCGGCATCGCGCTTGCAGTTGCGCCGAAAATGCTGGCGATCGATGCTTCCGCAACGCCAATCCACCTGTTGCCCCTGGCGGTTAACGTCGCCGGCATGGCGGCCGTCACCTACGGCACGCTTTATCAGAAGCGGTATCTTCAAAATGGCGATCTACGGTCGATTGCGGCTTTGCAATATGTCGGAGCGCTCATCGTCACCATCCCGCTCGCGCTGATGCTCGAGAACCTGCATGTCACCTGGAACCTCGAGCTCGTCGCGGCGCTCGCCTGGTCGGTTCTGGGTCTTTCGATGGGAGCGATCGCACTCCTGCTCTATCTTATTCGCCGCGGACAGGTGTCGCGCGCTGCATCGCTCATCTATCTGGTGCCGCCGCTTGCGGCCGGCGAAGCTGCGCTGTTTTTCGGGGAGGCCCTGACCGTGCCAATGATCCTTGGCACGATCATCGCGGTAGCGGGGGTATACCTCACCAATCGTAATGCCGCCGAGCCGGCGCCGAGCGCCGTGCTGGACACGCAAAGACCGCTCTGAGGTTCTCGCACCTGCTGACGGAAGCCGCTGCACTTCTCCAAACGGAAAAGCGGCGGGCTTCCGCCCGCCGCTTTCAAGTATTCCGATGCTTCACGAGCGTGCCTTACCCTCGCGGCGCGCGATTTTCCGCGCGGCGCATGCCCCGGGCGCCTTCATTGCGGTTGCTGGGCTGGCCTTCATTGCCGCGCCGGCCGTCACGCTTCGGGCCCGGACGGCCATGGTGCTTCTTGGCTTCGTGGTTGCGGTTGCCTTCCGGACGACCGTCCTGGCCCGGAGCACGATGATCGCGGCGCTCGTGCTGTTGCGAACGGTCGTCGCGCAACAGTTCGTCGCCGGCGAAGCCGCCGGCTGCCGACTGGCGTTGTGGCCGATCCCGGCGAGGTCCGCCCTGGCGCTGTCCTGCGCCATTGCCGCGGGACTGGGCGTTGCCGCGACCGCCGCGTCCCTTGGACGGGCGGGCCTGGTCGGCCGGAACTTCTCCGCTGGCGACGGCAATCTCGATGCCCATCAGCTTTTCAATATCGCGCAGCAGCCGGATTTCGTCCGGGGCGCAAAAGGCGATCGCAATACCGTCGCGGCCGTTTCGGGCCGTGCGGCCGATACGGTGGACATAAGCGTCGGCCACCTCCGGCAGGTCGTAGTTGTAGACATGCGTCACGCCGGGAATGTCAATGCCGCGTGCGGCGACATCGGTCGCCACGAGTACCCGGATTTCACCATCGCGGAAGGCTTTCAGAGCGCGCTCTCGCTGGCCCTGGCTCTTGTTGCCGTGGATCGAGGCGGCCTTGAAACCGACCTGGTCCAGATGCTTCATCAGCTTTTCGGCGCCATGCTTGGTGCGGCTGAAGACCAGCGACAATCCGTCCGGATTTGCGGTCAGCGTCTGTTTGAGGATTGTCGTCTTCAGGTCCTTGCCCGGAACGAAGTGGACATATTGCTCGACCTTGTCGGCCGCCTTGCCGGGCCGCGTGACCTCGACCTTGACCGGATCGGTGAGATATTCGCCGGCAAGCTCGGCGATCAGCTTCGGCATGGTCGCGGAGAAGAGCAGCGTCTGACGATTCTTCGGAACGAGCTTCGCGATCTTGCGCAGGTCGTGAATAAAGCCGAGGTCGAGCATCTGGTCGGCCTCGTCCAGGACGAGGTAGCGTCCCTGGGTGAGGGTCACAGCCTTGCGGGAGATGAGATCCAGCAGACGGCCGGGCGTTGCGACGAGAATATCGACGCCGCGCGCCAGCTGTTCGGTCTGCTTGTTGATCGACACGCCGCCGACCACGACTCCGACTTTAATCGGTGTCTTCTTCACGAAGAGTTTAAGATTGGTGGCGATCTGGTTGACGAGCTCTCGGGTCGGCGCAAGGATGAGGGCACGGATGTTGCGCGGATCGGGGCGTTTGCCGTCGGCCTGAAGCTTTTCGATCATCGGCAGGCCAAAGGCGGCCGTTTTGCCCGTGCCCGTCTGGGCGAGGCCGATGAGATCGCGGCCTTGGAGGACAAGCGGAATGGCCTGGGTCTGGATGGGCGTCGGCTTCTCGAAACCGTTGGCGGTCAGTGTCGCCAGGATCTCCTGCGAGAGGCCGAGCTCTTTAAATGTGGACAAAGGGATATACCTTTCGGGGACGCCAAAAGCATCCGCCGGAATCGCCCTTTGCAATTCCGGTGTGATCTGGCGTCAAGAACCCCGCGTGAATTGGGAACTTGTGGGTTAATAGAAAATCGTCAGGCGCCTGTGCTGCCGCGGAGTGCGGACATGTTTCGCGCTTTTCCTTCTTCACGGCTTCAAAGTTTTGCCGAGGGCGCGCTCACGCGGCGGCCGGAAGGTGACGCAGGCCTTAGATCGTTGTTTTAAGCCGGAAAGTCAAGCGGCATCTTTTGCAAGTGCGAACACGCCTTTCATCCTTGGCGTGTGGGCGCGTTCGAAGCCGCCCGGTGATGCGGCACAATGCGCAGCGATCACAATGCTTTCAGGTCGATCCAACCCCAAAGCACCGTGATCCGGAGGTCGCGCATGAGCTATGTCCCTTGCGGAAGAAGGAACTGGGCGTACAATCCGGCCGTTAGGCTCGCGATGGGACATAGCTGGCTGGTGACGAGCCGATGATGCGCGCAGGGCGCGTGACACCGATTGCGACAGATCTCCGGCGGCAAGGAACCGGATGCGGTCTCAGCCGTTCTGTCCGCGGGCCCCGCTGACCTACCTGCCATCTACACGGGAGACAATAGTGCGAAACCGGATCTGGATACTGGCAGCCGATGGAAACACGGCGCGCATCGTAAAAGACGTCAACCTGCTGAAAGACGGTAGGCAGCAGCCAGAGGTGGAAACATTCCAAATCGAAACCAAACGCCGCCAGGACATCATGGCCGATAAGCCCGGACGCAGTCATTCGTCGGCCGGTCATGGTCGCTCTGCAATGGAATACAGCAGCGATCCCGTGCGCGAGGAGCAGCATCGTTTCGCCATGGAAATCGCCGGGAAGCTCGAACACTATGCCGATGAGCGTGCGTTCGAGAACCTGGTGATCTGCGCTGCGCCGAGAACACTCGGCGACCTCCGAAAGCTGCTTTCTCACCAGGTCAAGGAAAAGACTCTCGCGGAGATCGACCGCAATTGCGTCTCCGTTCCGACCGATCAGTTGATCGCGACGGTCAAGTCGGTGGTCTTCCCGGGATAGGCGCAGCCGGATTTTCGCGCGCCTGGATCATGAACGTGATCGCTTCCAAAGAGTTAGAGCGCGGTGCGGGCGGAGATCCGCGCTCGCTTTTCCTCATATTGCTGGCTTTACGCCGCGTAGCATCTCTCGCTTTCCGGCAAAACCGGGGCGACGCTCGACGGCGAACCCTGCTGCGGCCAGATTGCGCCGTACGAAGCCGGCCGCGGCATAGGTCGCGAAGCTGCCGCCGCCGACGGTTCTGTCGAATACCAGCTGCATCAGCTCTTTCGACCACATGTCCGGATTGCGCGAGGGCGCGAATCCATCGAGATACCAGGCGTCGAAATTGGGAGGGGACGTCGAGACGCCGCCGAACGCCGCGCCGATAACGACGGTCAGGCGGACTTCTGCGGTGAAGTCAATGTCCACGCGGGCGACCGGGTCCGTCGGCCAATTGGCGACAAGCGCTTGCCGCTCCTCGTCGATTTCCGGCCAATGTGCCAGCGCACGGTCGATCTCGCCGGCGTGCATCGGGAAGCGCTCGAAGGAGACGAAATGGAGACACTTCCGGGGCGCAGGCACCCGCTTCCATTGTCGCCACGTCTCGCAGAAATTAAGCCCGGTGCCGAAGCCGAGTTCGCCGATGGTCATTGCGCCGCCGGACCCCCAGCGTTCGGGCAGTCCGTTGCCGGCAAGGAAGACATGGCCGCATTCCAGCCGTCCGTCGGTACGGCAATAAAAATGGTCGCCAAATTCCGTCGAATAGGGCATATCGCCCTCGTGCCATTCGAGGTTTTGCCGCGAGGGTGAAGGGCTCTTGCCGGGATCGGTTCCTGTCATGGTGAACCCGATAATTCTACCGTCCGGGAAGGTCAATCTATGTGCGAAGTTTTGATCGTGGGCGGCGGCATCATGGGCCTGTGGGCCGCTGTGATGGCTGGGCGCGCCGGCTTTACTACGCGGCTTCTCGAGCGATGGCGGATCGGTTCCGGCGCGAGCGGCGGTTTCCTCGGCGCGCTCATGCCGCATATGCCTGACCGTTGGAACGAGAAGAAGCAGTTTCAGTTCGATGCCCTGGTGTCGCTCGAAGGCGAGATCGCCGAGCTTGAAGCCGCAACCGGCCTCTCGGCAGGCTACCGCCGCTCCGGTCGGGTCATGCCCATTGGGAGAGCACATCTGCGCGAGATCGCCCACGGCCGTGAGCGGGATGCGGCACAGAATTGGCGAGGGCCGGCACACCAATACCTTTGGCAGGTCGGCCACGCCGATGAAGGCGGTTGGCCGGCCGCCGATGCGGCGCCCTTCGGTATCGTCCAGGACACGCTGGCCGCGCGGGTGGCGCCACGCAACCTTCTTGCGGTGCTGCGTGCCGCACTGGACCAATTTCCGCATGTTCAATGCGAGGAAGGTGCGGAAGTCGTCTCGATCGAGCCGGCACGCGGCCGGCTTTTGCTCGCGGACGGGCGCGCTTTGACCTTCGATCGCCTGATCCTCGCCGCCGGCGTCGCAAGCTTCGGCTTCATCGATGGTCTGACACAGCCCAGGCGGTCTGCAAGCGGCGGTGCCGTCAAGGGCCAGGCAGCGCTGTTTCGCGCCGATGTCGACAAAGCCTTGCCGATCATCTTTACCGAAGGGCTTTATATCGTTCCGCACGAAAACGGACAGGTGGCGGTCGGCAGCACGAGCGAAAGCCGGTTCGACGACCCCAATTTTACCGATCGTCAGCTTGATGCCCTGCTTGCGCGCGCAATCGATATCGCGCCCGTTTTGCGTAGCGCCACGGTAATCGAACGCTGGGCGGGCCTGCGTCCCAGGGCGACAGGGCTCGAGCCCATGGTTGGTCGTCACCCGGATCACGAAAGGCTTTTCGTCTTGACCGGGGGCTTCAAGGTGAGCTTCGGGCTGGCGCATGCATTGGCACGATCCGTGGTGGAAGAGATCGCCGGCGGCGGCATGAACGCCTTGCCTGAGAGCTTTCAATGTGCGCATCACGTCGCCGCCCTGCGCTAGTCTGGGCGACGCGCGCTTCACGACGGCGTTACGGGCCGCGAAATTCGTCAATCTGTCACGCAAATCACTTAACACGCGGGCCATTGGATTATTCGCTTCCACGGACTTCCGGAGCATGCCACATGCGCTACGCGATCTGTTTCACCCCGCCGATGGGAGACCCGCTTTCTGTCACGGCTGCCAGTTGGCTCGGCCGCAGCGTGTACACCGGGGAGCCGGTGGAACTGCCGTCGATTGCCGGTCTGGCCGTGTCAGATATAGCATTTCACACCGCCGTTGCGCGCCGCTTCGGATTTCATGCGATGATCATGGCGCCCTTCTGCCTGAGGCCCTGCATGGACGAAGCGCAGTTGCTCAAGGCCATGATGCTTTTCACGAGTGACGAAACGCCTTTTGAAATCGAACGGTTGGAGGTCGCGCGTCTCAGCCAGTGCTGGGGGCTGATGCCGCAGATGCCGAGCCAGCCGATGCATCTGCTCGCCGCGCGCGTCATCCAGGCGTTCGATCGGTTCCGCTCTCCACTCAGTGAGGAAGACATCGAGCGAGCGGACCCCGACAGGCTCACGGCTCCACAGTTCACCAATCTGCATCGGTGGGGCGACCCCCATGTGATGGACGAGTATCGTTTCCACATGGCTTTGACCGGGCCCTTGAATGCCGATGCCGGACGCCGGGTGGAGGCACCCTTGCGCCAACTTTTCGAGTCGTTGCTGATCGAACCCCTTTTGATTGGCAGCCTGGCTCTGTTCATCGAGCACGAACCCGGAGCTCCAATGCGCGTGCATTCGCAGCATCCGCTTGGCAAGGTTTCCGCGCGCCCGCGCGGCGACAAGGCCAGACATCTTGTTGCGGCGCGGTCAGTTCAGGATGATGCCGCAACACCGCCAGCCCCGGTGACGGCCGGAATTTCCAGCGGCCTGGCGTTTAGAGCGGGATGAACAAGGTGCGTGCGGTTTTCCGCCCGCGTGCCGCGCTGAGTAATCGAGGATTCTATTCCCGATGCCGCCATTTTTCACCTCGACAATCCCATGCGCGGTGCTACCGTTCCGGGAAATTCGAAGGGTGAATGATGAACGAGAATTCCTATCCGCGTGACTTCGTCGGCTACGGGCGCAGGCCGCCCGAGGCGCGTTGGCCTGGGGACGCCAACATCGCTGTCCAATTCGTGCTCAACTATGAGGAAGGCGGCGAAAGCTGCATACTCGACGGCGATCCGGCGTCCGAATGTCTGCTGTCGGAGATCGTCGGCGCTCAGCCCTGGGCCGGACAGCGCAACCTCAATATGGAGTCGATCTACGAGTATGGCGCCCGCGCCGGTTTCTGGCGCCTGTGGCGGATGTTCACAAGCCGCGGCGTGACGCTGACGGTCTACGGTGTGACGCTCGCCATGGCACGCAATCCGGAGGCCGTCGCCGCCATGAAGGAAGCGGGATGGGAGATCGCCAGTCACGGTCTGCGCTGGCTCGAATACAAGGATGTTCCCGAAGAGGTCGAGCGCCAGCATATCCGCGAGGTCGTGCGGCTTCACACCGAGCTGACCGGCGAGCGCCCCCTTGGAATCTACCAGGGCAAGCCCTCGGCAAACACGCTCAAGCTCGTGCTGGAGGAGGGCGGTTTCCTCTATTCCTGCGATTCTTACGCGGATGAGCTTCCCTACTGGGTGCCGGGGCGGACGCCCGACAACCCGCATCTCATCATACCCTATACGCTCGACGCCAACGACATGCGTTTTGCGACCAGTCAGGGCTTCAACTCGGGCGACCAGTTCTTCACCTATCTCAAGGATACGTTCGACGTGCTCTATGCGGAGGGCAAGGAAGGCAGCCCGAAAATGATGAATGTCGGCCTGCATTGCCGGCTGGTCGGACGGCCCGGCCGGGCCGCGGCGCTCGCGCGGTTCATCGATTACGTGACCTCCCACGACAAGGTCTGGGTGCCGCGCCGCATCGACATAGCGCGCCACTGGTACGAACATCACAAGCCGACGGAGGCGCGCTGATGCTGACTCGTGACGATTTCATCCGGCGCTTTGGTGGCATCTTCGAGCACTCGCCATGGGTGGCGGAGCGCGCTTACGACCGTGCCGCTTCCGCCGGATTGACCGCAGGCAATGTGCATTCGGCGCTCTGCAACGCCTTCCGCGAGGCTTCGCCCGCGGACCGGCTTCGGGTGCTGCGCGCTCATCCCGATCTCGCAGGCAAGCTGGCGGTCGCCGGCGAACTCACGGCGGATTCAAAGGCCGAGCAGGCGTCCGCCGGGCTCGACAGGCTCTCCCCCGAAGAACATGCACGCTTCACAGAACTGAATTCGGCCTATATCAAGAAATTCGGCTTTCCCTTCATCATTGCGGTTAAGGGGCTGGTGAAGGAAGACATCCTCGCCGCCTTCGAGCAGCGCATTGACAATTCCGCGGAAGAGGAATTTGAAGCGGCCTGTGCCGAAGTCGAGCGGATTGCCCGCCTGCGGCTGCGATCCATGCTTCCGGGAGACGACTATGCCTGACACCAATCCTGATCGTTCCGAGGGAACACCTCGTCCTGCGTCCGAGCACCCGGGCGTCTGCGGGCAGAGAACCGGAACGGCAGGTTGATGTCGCATTTGCTTTCGATCGAGCCCCTCACGAGGGAGGCTTTCGCACCGTTCGGCAGTATCATGGAGGCGGACCCCGCCTCCATGCGCTTTATCAATGGCGGCAATACCGAGCGATTTCACGCACTGGCGCGCGTCGATGCGGCGGGTGAGGGCGCCGGTGCAATCATCAACATCTTTCGCGGGCAACCCCGTGTTTTTCCCTATTCCGTGACGATGATGGAGCGCCACCCGCTCGGTAGCCAGAGCTTTTCGCCGCTCCAGGACCGGCCATGGCTGGTCGTGGTCGCCGAAGATGAAGGCGGGCGGCCCGGCCGGCCAAGGGTCTTCCTCGCAAACGGCAGACAGGGCGTGAACTACGCCCGCAATATCTGGCACCATCCGCTTATGTCGGTGGGCGTTGCAAGCGACTTCATCGTCGTCGACCGAGAGGGGCCGGGCAGCAATCTGGAAGAGTTCTATTACGACGAGGCTTTCGTCATTCGCGATCCGTTTGAAGGCGGATGACGGAGACCCAGCAGATTTTCGTCGAGGACTGACGTGGCGCACCCTTCCTCCGTCAGCTCCGAAATGGTTTGTTTTGTTGAGGTGCGCATCCAGTTGAAAGTCGAGTTCGCATCTCGAGACATCAGATGTCTGGCTTGTTAGAACCGATGAAGCTTATATTCTCGGATGGACCGAAAGCGCGCGATTTTTCCTGAAGTGCTCATGGCTATCGTGATTTTGATGAGGAAATAAGATGAGCAAGACGGGGCGCCTGACAACCCATGTTCTGGACACAGCCCTCGGCAGACCCGCTCAGGCAATGAGGATCGATCTCTATCGTCTGGAAGGCGAGGTGCGGCAGCTGATCCGTACGGTCCGAACCAATAGCGACGGCCGTATCGACGGGCCGCTTGTCGAGGGTGTCGATTTCACCAACGGCACCTACGAACTGGTCTTCCATGCGGGCGAATATCTCAGGGCCATCGACGTAGCGCTTCCGGATCCCGCGTTCCTGGACCTGGTTCCGCTGCGATTCGGTGTCGCGGACAGTCGAAACCATTATCACGTGCCGCTGCTGCTCTCACCCTACGGCTATTCCACCTATCGCGGCAGCTGAGTAAGCGCGGGGCAGCAGCAGGCTGTTGCCCGTCAAACGGCCTTAATCGGCGATCACGTCGAGGCCGACATCTGTGATGCGGCGCTTGCCGCAGAGTGCCATGGTCGTATCCATCTCCTTGCGGATAATGTCGAGCGCGATCCGCACGCCTTCCTTGCCGAGCGCGCCAAGGCCGTACAGGAAAGGGCGGCCGATATAGGTGCCTTTAGCACCGAGCGCGACCGCCTTCAGCACGTCCTGGCCGGAACGAATGCCGCCGTCGAGATGCACCTCGATCTGGTCGCCAACGGCGTCGACGATACGCGGCAGCATGCTGATCGAGGAATGCGCGCCATCGAGCTGGCGGCCGCCATGGTTGGAGACGATGATGGCATCGGCGCCGGACTTGGCTGCCATTTTCGCATCTTCCGGATCGAGAATGCCCTTGAGGATCAGCGGACCGCCCCAGCGCTCCTTGATCCACTCGACGTCCTTCCAGGAAAGCTGCGGGTCGAACTGCTCGTTCGTCCAGACCTGCAGGGAGGAGAGATCGCTGACGCTCTTGGCGTGACCAACAATATTGCCGAAGGTGCGCCTGTTGGTGCCGAGCATTTTCATGCACCAGCCGGGCCGCGTCGCCATCATCCAGAGATGTTTCGGCGTCAGTCGCGGGGGCGCGGAGAGGCCGTTGCGAAGGTCTTTATGACGCTGGCCGAGGATCTGCAGGTCAAGGGTCAGGACGAGAGCCGAGCATTTCGCAGCCTTGGCCCTGTCGATCAGGTTGAGAACGAATTCGCGCTCGCGCATGACATAGAGCTGGAACCAGAACGGCTTCGTGGTCGCAGAGGCGACGTCCTCGATCGAGCAGATGCTCATGGTCGAGAGAGTGAAGGGGATGCCGAACGCTTCGGCCGCCTGAGCTGCCAGCATCTCGCCGTCCGCGTGCTGCATGCCCGTCAGGCCGGTGGGGGCGAGCGCGACGGGCATGGAGACCTTCTGCCCGATCATGGTCGTCTCGAGCGACCGATCGGACATATCGACCAGAACCCGCTGGCGCAGCTTGATCCTGGCGAAATCCTCCTCATTGGCGCGGTAGGTTCCCTCCGTCCAGGCGCCGCTATCCGCATAATCGAAGAAAAGCTTCGGCACGCGCCTCCTGGCAAGGGCCTTGAGGTCCCGGATTTCGAGAATCTGCGTCATGGATCAGCCTCATCAAGTGAACGACTGCCGAGCCCTTATCATGTTTTCGAAGACCTTGTAATAGTTGCGGAAAGTGAGAGGTCAAAATATATTACCTCTCACTTCCACTCGTGCTCCGGCAGCTAAAGCATTGATTTGCATGGTTTTCCTGCGACGTAGGTCTCGACGACAGCGCGGTCGTCACCCATCGTCTGCAGGAGGAAAAGCTCGTCGGCCAGAGAATTGACAACTTCGGCCCTGAGTTCCATTGCCGGTGTTGCCGCCATGTCGAGGACCGCGAGGTCGGCATCCGTGCCGGGCTCCAGCGTGCCGATGCGGCCGGCGAGCGACAGCGCCTCAGCATTGCCGCGAGTCATCATGTAGAAGCTGTCGAAGGGGTTCAGCCTTTCGCCTTGCAACTGCAGAATCTTGTAGGCTTCATCGAGCGTCTTCATCATCGAATAGCTGGTGCCGCCGCCGATGTCCGATGCGACCGAGACGCGCACCGGCCGCTGTCGCCGCGTCAGTGCCCGCAAAGGGAACAGGCCGGAACCAAGGAAAAGATTGGAGGTCGGGCAGAAGACGGCGATCGAGCCGGTGTCGCTCATGGCATCGGCTTCACGCTCGGACAGGTGAATGCAATGACCGAAGAGGCTTTTCGGTCCGAGCAGACCATACCGGGCGTAGACGTCAGTATAGTCCGCCGCTTCCGGATAGAGTTCCAGCGTGTAGGCGATCTCGTCGCGATTTTCCGAAAGGTGCGTCTGCACATGCAGGTCGGGAAACTCGTCGACGAGCGATCTCACGGCCTCCATCTGCTCCGGGGTCGAAGTGATCGCGAAGCGCGGCGTGATGGCCACATGGTTGCGCCCCGTGCCATGCCAGTCCGCAATGACCGCCCGCGTTTCATCATAGCTCGTCTCGGGCGTGTCGAGCAGTCCCTGGGGCGCATTGCGATCCATCATCACCTTGCCGGCCACCATGCACATGCCGCGCTTCACGCTCTCGGCGAAGAAGGCGTCGGCGGACGTTTTGTGTACGGAACAATAGGCTGCGGCGGTCGTGGTGCCATGGCGGACCATCTCGTCGAAGAAATGCCGGGCGATCCTCTCCGCATGCGCAGTCTCGACGAACCGGCATTCCTCGGGAAAAGTGTAGCTGTTCAGCCATTCAAGCAGGTTCGCCGCATAGGAGGCCATAACCTGCATCTGCGGAAAATGCAGATGTGTGTCGATGAAGCCCGGTACGATAAGATGCGGCCGGTGATCGACCTCCGCCACGTTCTCAGGTACACCCGCCTGGACCATCGCGTAGGCGCCGGATGCGGTGATCACGCCGTTCTCGACGAGAAGGGCGCCGTCGCTCTCATAGGCATAGGAGGCTTTGTCGTCGATGCCCTGCGGTTCGCGATGGAAGCTTAAAGTGCGGCCGCGAATGAGGATGGCTGTCATCGTGTCTCCCCGACGGCGCTTTCGAACCAGGCCGTTACCAGCCGGCGCTCTTCATCCGTCATTTCGGTCATGTTGCCGGGCGGCATGGCATGGCTGCGCCCGGCCTGGATGTAGATTTCCCGCGCGCGGGCAGCAATCTCTGCCTCGCTTTCGAGCTTGACGCCGTTCGGCGGCCGCACGATCCCTTCATAGGCCGGCTCGGCTGCGTGGCACATGCTGCAGCGCGTCGCAATCGTTTCACTGACTGCGGGGAAATGTGCGTTATCGGCAAAGCGCTGGAACTCAGGAGCTGTCTCGGCACGCTCTTCGCCCGTCAGTATTTCAGGCACCGTCGAGAGCCACATGACCAGGATGAACAGGAGTGCCGTGACAGCCCAGGTCCAGGTAGGCTTGCCCTTGCGCGCATGCGTTGTGTTGAACCAATGGCGGATCGTCACGCCCATCAGGAAAACGAGTCCCGCGATGACCCAGTTGAAGGCCGTCGCGAAAGCAAGCGGGTAGTGGTTCGAGAGCATGAAGAAGATGACGGGCAGCGTCAGGTAGTTGTTGTGCAGAGAGCGCTGTTTCGCCTGCGCGCCGAGCTTCGGGTCGGGCGTGCGGCCGGCAATAAGGTCGCTGACGACGATCTTCTGGTTGGGGATGATGATGAAGAAGACATTGGCCGACATGATAGTAGCGGTGAAGGCGCCGAGATGGAGGAATGCGGCGCGACCGGTGAAAACCTGTGTATAGCCCCAGGCCATTGCGACCAATACCAGGTAGAGCAGCGCCATCAGTCCCCAGGTGCTCTTACCGACCGGCGACTTGCAAAGCAGATCGTAGAGGATCCAGCCGAGACCGAGTGAGGCAAGCGAGATAAGGATCGCGGTCGTGGCTGAGATGTCGAGGACATGCCGGTCTATGAGGAAGAGGTCGGCGCCGCCGTAATAGACGATACAGAGCATGGCGAAGCCCGACAGCCATGTCGCATAGGATTCCCATTTGAACCAGGTGAGGTGCTCCGGCATGGCGGCCGGCGCCACCAGATATTTCTGTATGTGATAGAATCCACCGCCGTGGACCTGCCATTCCTCGCCATAGGCGCCAGGGGGCAGATGGTCGCGTCTGACGAGACCAAGATCCAGAGCGATGAAATAGAAGGACGAGCCGATCCAGGCGATTGCGGTCACGACGTGCAGCCATCGGGCGGCGAAGGCCAGCCATTCCCAGGCGATGGCGAATTCATACATTCGGGGATCCTTTTTTCACCGTTCGCACAACCTTGCGAGAAAAAGGGTGAACGGGGAAGGGGCATTTGACCGCTTGTCCCATTTCGCGAGCTTCGGTCCTGGCGGAAAAGTCGAATTAAGCAGTCAATGCGCGTCTCGATGGGTGTCGGGGTCGAGCTTGCCGAGGATCCAGTCCCGAAAGGCTCGGATCTTCGGGGCGTTGCGGCGGGCGTGCGGATAGACGAGCCAGTAATCGTGGCCGTCGCTGCATCGCAGTTCGAACGGCTGGTAAAGCCGGCCGAGCGCCACATCGTCGCTATAGAATTCAGGCATCAGGATCGCGACGCCCTGGCCAGCGACCGCCGCCCGAGCTTCGAAGGCTTGGGCGCCGAGCCGGCTTCCTGGACGCCCGTCCAGGTCCGGATCGTCCACGCCCGCAGCGCGAAACCACAAGGACCACCAGGGATCTCGAGGGTCGATGATGCGGAGCTTCAGGAGGTCCCGCGGAGTGCGCACGCCACCGACCGTCTCCGCAAGGGTGGGGCTGAGCATCGGTGTAAACTCCACCCTCATCAGCCTATGGCTCGCGAGGCCCGGCCAGTCGCCCATGCCGGAGCGGATTGCTACGTCCACCGCCTCCTTGTTGAAATCGATAATCGCGTCGTTTGCCACCAGACGCACCGCAATATTCGGATGCTCCAGTTGGAAGGTCCCGATTTCCCGGGCGAGCCATTGCGAGGCAAAGGTTGCCGTCGAGTTGATGAGCAAGGCTGCTTCTGCATTCCCGCGGGCCGAGGCGACTGCGTCGTGCAGCATCTCGAAGGCTTCCGTCACTTTCGGAGCCAGGTGCTGCCCAACTTCCGTGAGTGCGATCTGCCGCGGTCGTCTCAGGAACAGCGGCTCGCCGATATTCTCCTCGATCAGCCTGATCTGGTAGCTGACCGCCGTCTGGGTCATGCCGAGCTCGTCGCCCGCCTTGGTGAAACTCCCGAGGCGGGCGGCTGCTTCGAAGACCCTCAATGCATTCAGCGGGAACTGCTTCGACATCTTCATGGATAAGTTCTCTTGATGCATACAGACGGATGTTAGATTGGATTTCGAACATCCCTCCAGGCATCCTGCAAGTCAACTTCACCACTTTGAAAAGGTGCCAAGATGTCTTGCGATGTATCGGAATTTGCTGAAAGAAGGCCGCTTATCCCTCTGGGCGGGGTCGTCCGGCTTGCCGCCTCGGCGCTACGCCGCATGAGAGGCCACAGCATCAGTCTCGACCTCGATTCAACATCGGACTACATGAAAAAGGACTTGGGACTTCTCGACGGCCGCATGGCCCGGCAGGACGACGACATTCTGCGGTAGAGGCTACTCATCCGGGAAAGGCTCTAAGCCGCTCCACCGCCATCAGGACGCGCTCCGGCGTTGCGGGCGTATCGAGGCGGGGGCACTCGCGATAGTCGATGATGCTGGCGACGGCCATCGACAGGGCCTCGACGACGGAAATCGGCAGCATGAGGGGTGGTTCCCCCACGGCCTTCGATTTGCCGATCGTCTCTTCCAGATTTTCCGACCATTCGGCGAGGCGCACGTTGAAGATCTTCGGCCGATCCGAAGCGAGCGGTATCTTGTAGGTCGAAGGCGCGTGCGTCCCCAGCCGCCCTTTCTCGTCCCACCAGAGCTCTTCCGTCGTAAGCCAGCCCATGCCCTGAACGAAGCCGCCCTCGATCTGGCCCAGGTCGATGGCCGGATTGAGTGAGCGGCCGACGTCATGCAGCACGTCGACCCGATCGACCATGTATTCGCCCGTCAGCGTATCGACCGAAACCTCGGATATAGCGGCGCCATAAGCAAAGTAGTAAAACGGCGTGCCGCGGCCGGCGGCCCGATCCCAGTGGATGTGCGGCGTCGCATAGAAACCGGCGGCGGAAAGCTGGACCCGTGCCCCGTATGCCTCCTGCACCAATTGCGCAAAGGGGATCAGCTCCTGGCCGATCCTGACATGATTGGCCTCGAAGGTCACGTTCTCGGCTGTCGTCTGCCACCGCTCGGCTGCAAAGGCGACCAGTCGCTCTTTTATCTGATGTGCGGCATCGAAGGCGGCCATGCCGTTGAGGTCCGAGCCTGAGGAGGCAGCGGTCGCGGACGTGTTCGGCACCTTGCCGGTCGTCGTTGCGGTGATTTTCACCCGTTCGATGTCGATCTGGAAACTGTCTGCGAGGACCTGCGCCACTTTCGTGTAGACCCCCTGGCCCATCTCCGTGCCGCCGTGGTTCAGATGGACCGAGCCGTCCGTGTACACGTGCACGAGGGCACCCGCCTGATTGAGGTGGGTGAGGGTGAAGGAGATGCCGAATTTCACTGGCGTCAACGCGATACCCTTACGGATCACGCGGCTCGATCTGTTGAATTCGACGATCGCCGCCCGCCGCGCTCGATAATCGGCGCTCGCCTCCAGCTCGTCGACGATCCGGACGATGATGTTGTCCTCGATCGTCTGGTGGTAGGGCGTGACGTTGCGGCCGGAAGCCGCATCCCCGTAGAAGTTCAGCTTGCGGATGTCGAGCGGGTCCTTGCCGAGCGCATAGGCTATCTCTTCGATGATCCGCTCACCGCCGAGCATGCCCTGCGGTCCGCCGAAGCCGCGAAATGCGGTATTGGAAACCGTATTGGTTTTAAGCGGTTGCGAGGTGAGTTTCACATGTGGATAGAAGTAGGCATTATCCGCATGGAAAAGGGCGCGGTCGGTGACCGGCCCGGAGAGATCGGCCGAATAACCGCACCGAGCGGCATAATTTGCCTGGACCGCACGGATGCGGCCATCGTCATTGAAGCCGACGTCGTAGTCGACGAGGAAGTCGTGGCGCTTGCCGGTGGCCACCATGTCGTCGTCGCGGTCCGGGCGAAACTTGACGGCACGGCGAAGCTTGCGCGCGGCGACCGCGGCGAGTGCCGCGAACTGGTTGCCCTGGGTTTCCTTGCCGCCAAAGGCGCCGCCCATCCGGCGGACATTCACTGTGACGGCGTTGGATGGAACGCCAAGCACCTGCGCGACCATACGCTGCACTTCGCTTGGGTGCTGCGTGGAGACCCAGACCGTTATTTCGTCGTCCTCGCCGGGGATAGCCAGCGCGATATGCCCTTCGAGATAGAAATGCTCCTGGCCGCCGATCCGCATGCGCCCCTGGAGCCGGCGAGGGGCCCGCTCCAGCTCGCCAAGGGCGTCGCCCCGCTCGAGCGTCAGCGGCGGGGTTATCAGAGTGCCACCAGTCGCCATGGCATCGATCACATCAATCGCCGGAGGCAAGTCGCGATAGGTGATCTTCGCAAGCCGTGCAGCGCGGCGGGCGATATCCCGTGTCTCGGCAATGACCGCAAAGGCCGGCTGACCATGAAACTGGATGAGACCGTCGGCGAGCACCGGCTCGTCATGCAAGTGGGTGGGGCTGATGTCGTTGGAATGTGGCATGTCCCTGGCGGTGAGGACGGAAACGACGCCCGGCAGTGCGGCGACGGCGGAGAGGTCCATTGCGAGGATTTCCGCATGCGGCCGGTCCGTCAGGCCGAGGGCGCCATGCAACGTGCCGTTCGGTTCCGGCATGTCATCGATATAGTCGGCGGTACCCGCCACATGCTTGTGGGCGCTGTCGTGACGGAGCGGCGCATGCATGGGGCCGGTGATGTTGCTGACTTCGAGGTTGGGTTTATCCATGTGGATGTCAGCACTCATGCCACCTCCTCGAACCGCCGGAGCTGCGCCGTCTCCCCGGTGCTCTCGAGGAAGAAGCGCATCAGCAGATTCTTCGCCGCAAGCAGGCGATAGGCGCCGGTGGCGCGCCAGTCGGTGATCGGCTGGTAATCGGTATCGAAGGCGCTCTGGGCGTCGCGTATCGTCCCCTCATTCCATAATTCACCGAGCAGGGCCGCTTCGACGACCTTTGCCCGTTTCGGTGTTGCCGCCATGCCGCCGAAAGCGATTCTCGCCGCCTTCACCCGATCTCCGTCGAGCGAGATGCGGAAGGCGCCAAGCAGCGCGGAAATGTCCTCGTCGCGGCGCTTCGAGATCTTATAGGCGGCGAAGCGCTCCCCCGCGGGCAGCGCCGGGACGAAGATGCTTTCGACGAATTCCCCCGGCCTGCGATCCTGCTTGCCATAGGCGATGAAGAAATCCTCGAGCGGGAGCGTGCGCGAACCGCCATGGGAGCGCAGGGTAAGCGTCGCACCGAGCACGATCAGCGGCGGCGGGCTGTCCCCGATCGGCGAGCCGTTGGCGATGTTGCCTCCTATCGTACCCATGTTGCGCACCTGATCGCCACCGACGCGATCGAGAAGCCGGCCGAACGACGGGTAGGCGGAGGAAAGGGCCTCGTATGCCGCCGAGTAGCTGACGCCTGCTCCGATCGTCAGACCCGCTTTTGAGCTCTCGATCCGCTGCAGCTCGGCGATGCCGTTAACGAAGACGACCGTATTCAGCGGTCGCATCTGCTTCGTCACCCAAAGTCCGACATCGGTGCAGCCGGCGACGATCGTGGCCGCGGGACGATCGGCGAGGACACGTGCGAGGTCGGCAGCGTCGGCGGGTACAATCAGACAGTCCACGCCGCTGCGGATTTCGATCCTTTCGGCTTGTCTCAGCTCCTGCAGGCGTGCCCTTACCGCCTCCCGCACGCGGGTGATCGGGTCGAAGAGAACGTCCGGGCGATCCGCCGCCGCGGCCTCCGCCGCGCGCACGATCGGTTCGTAGCCGGTGCATCGACAGAGATTGCCCTGCAGTGCCTTTTCGATTGCCGCGCGGCCCGGTCTGTCGTTGGTCAGCCACAGCCCGTACAGCGACATGACGATTCCAGGCGTGCAGAAGCCGCATTGGGAGCCGTGAAAATCCACGAGTGCCTGCTGCACGGGATGGAGCTTCCCGTCCTTGCCGGCCAGGTGCTCGACCGTGACGATATGTGTGGCGTTGAGTGAGCCCATGAAACGAATACAGGCGTTTACGCTCTCATAGACGAGGGTAGTCTCGCCTCCTTCGCCATCATGGGCAAGCCGGCCGACGAGCACCGTACAGGCGCCGCAGTCGCCCTCGGCACAGCCTTCCTTGGTGCCGGTGAGGCGGCGCTCCAGCCTCAGATAATCCAGCAGTGTCGCTGTCGGGGCAACATCGGAAAGGGCGATCTCTGTGTCGTTCAGGATGAAGCGGATGCTGTCGGGTGCCTGTTCCATGCCATTCCTCTGCCCTCAGTCGTGGACTACTGCGCCGTCCACCCGCCATCCATTGAGACATGCGTGCCGGTGATCTGGGAAGCGTCGTCGCTTGCAAGATAAAGCGCCAGCGAAGCCACCTGTTCGACGGTGATGAACTTTTTTGTCGGCTGCCCCTTGAGCATCACCTCATTGATCACCTGCTCCTCGGTTATGCCGCGCGTTCTCGCCTGGTCCGGTATCTGCTTTTCGACGAGCGGCGTTAGAACGTAGCCGGGGCAGATCGAATTCACGGTAATGCCGTTCTCCGCCACTTCCAGCGCCACGGTCTTCGTCAACCCCATGATACCATGCTTGGCGGCGACGTAGGCGGACTTGAAGGGGGATGCCACGAGGCCATGCGCAGAGGCAATATTGATGATCCGGCCCCAGCCGTTTTTCTTCATCGGTGGAATGGCGGCACGGATGGTGTGAAAGGAGGAGGAGAGGTTGATGGCAACGATCCGGTCCCACTGCTCGGCGGGGAAGTCTTCGATCTTTTCGACGAACTGCACGCCGGCATTGTTGACGAGGATGTCGGCGCCGCCGAAGCGGGATGCAGCGGTCGCCATCATCTCGGCGATCTCGGATGGCTTGGTCATGTCGGCCGGGTGGTGAAGCACGCTGCCGGACGTCAAGCCGGCGACTTCGTCCGTGACAGTCCTGATTTCGTCCGCCGTGCCGAAACCGTTCAGCACGATGTTGGCCCCGGTCTTCGCCAGAGCCCGGGCGATCGCCAGGCCGATACCGCTCGTAGAACCCGTTATGACCGCAGTCTTGACCATTCCAGCTCACTCCCTCCTGACGCTATCCCTGTTTTTCGCAACGCAGCACTCTCAGCCTACGCGCAAAGGCGCAGCGGTGACAATTGTGTTTTTCCGCGGTGTTCTACCGGGTGCACAGCAGTGCAGGCATTCGCATAATCATTCAGAGAAAGTTGCGTTTTGTTTTCGTTTGACATTCGTTTTTCTCTCGTATTGAAGTCGTGCGAATGTCGCTCTTGAGGAAGGGCGTGCTGAGGAGGGGCATATGGGCGGATATATTCTCGCGATCGATCAGGGCACGACCTCGACCCGCGCGATCGTTTTCGACGGCAACCAGAAAATTGCCGGCATCGGCCAGAAAGAGTTCAAGCAGCATTTTCCGAAATCCGGCTGGGTCGAACACGATCCCGAGGAAATCTGGCAGACCGTCCTCAGCACAGTCAGGGAAGCAATCGAGAAGGCCGGCATCGGCGCGAGCGACGTTGCCGCGATCGGCATCACCAACCAGCGGGAGACGGTCGTTGTCTGGGAGCGCGATACCGGCAAGCCGATCCACAACGCCATCGTCTGGCAGGACCGCCGCACCGCCGCCTTCTGCGACAAGCTCAAGAAGAAGGGATTGGAAAAGACCTTCGTCAAGAAGACAGGCTTGCTGCTAGACCCCTATTTTTCAGGAACGAAGCTCAATTGGCTGCTTTCCAACGTGAAGGGAGCGCAGGCGAGGGCGGCGAGCGGCGAACTCTGCTTCGGCACGATTGATACGTTCCTGATCTGGAGATTGACACAAGGCAAGTGCTTTTGCACCGACGCAACGAATGCCTCGCGCACGCTCATCTACAGCATTGCCGAGAACGCCTGGGATGATGAGTTGCTGCGCATTTTGCGCGTGCCGAAGCAGATGCTGCCGGAGGTCAAGGACTGTGCGGCCGATTTCGGCATTACCGATCCGTCCCTTTTCGGCGCGGCGATCCCGATCCTCGGCGTCGCCGGCGACCAGCAGGCGGCAACGATCGGCCAGGCCTGTTTCAAGCCCGGCATGCTGAAATCGACCTATGGAACCGGCTGCTTTGCCCTGCTCAATACCGGAAAGGATATGGTTCGTTCGAAGAACCGTCTCCTCACCACCATCGCCTACCGTCTCGACGGCGAAACGACCTATGCGCTCGAAGGCTCGATCTTCGTGGCCGGTGCTGCCGTGCAATGGCTGCGCGACGGGCTCAAGGTCATCAAGGCGGCACCCGATACGGGCTCGCTTGCCGAGAGTGCCGATCCCTCGCAGGAAGTCTATCTCGTACCGGCCTTTACCGGCCTTGGCGCGCCCCATTGGGACCCGGACGCGCGGGGCGCGATTTTCGGCATGACGCGCAACACCGGTCCGGCGGAGTTCGCGCGGGCTGCACTCGAAGCCGTCTGCTACCAGACCCGCGACCTGCTGGAGGCCATGCACAAGGACTGGCGCCGCAACGGCAATGATACCGTGCTGCGTGTCGATGGCGGCATGGTCGCCTCGGACTGGACGATGCAGCGCCTGTCGGACCTCCTCGATGCTCCGGTCGACCGGCCGATGATTCTCGAAACGACGGCACTCGGCGTCGCTTGGCTCGCCGGGAGTCGCGCCGGCGTCTGGCCGAACCAGGAAGCGTTCGCCAAATCCTGGGCTCGCGACCGGCGCTTCGAGCCACAAATGGACGAGACCACGCGCAAAGTGAAGCTCAAGGGTTGGCGCAGCGCCATCAAGCGGACTTTGGCGGCGGCCTGAACGCGTCGCGCGTCAGAGTCCTCTGCGCCGCAGACGCGGCGCTGCTCAATCTCTGTGGACGAGCACAGAGATGAAAAGGCGAGATTGCAATCAAGCGACCCCGGTTACACTTGACTGACTTATAGCTCTATGGCTATATGATAACTGATAGCCAGCCGGGTATGGGTCCTGATGTCCGACGCGTACGACATGCTCTTCAGAACGCTTTCCGATCCCACTCGGCGGGCTCTTTTCGAGCGGCTGTGTCGCGAAGGGGAAAGGACGGTTGGAGCTCTCACGGACAAAGCGGGCGTCTCGCAGCCGGTCGTCTCCAAGCATCTGGGGCTGCTGAAGCAGGCAGGGCTCGTGCGCGACCGCCACGAAGGCCGCCACACATATTACAGCGCGCAGCTCGGCGCGCTCGCTCCCCTGGTCGACTGGACGCGTGAGATGGCCGGATTCTGGCAGAGCCGCTTCGACGATCTCGAAGATCTACTGAAAAGGATGGACCAATGAACGAAACCTCGACCGAAACACGCTCCGTAGTCGTCGAGCGGGAGATCGCGCATCCGCCGGAGAAGATCTGGCGCGCGCTCACCCAACCGCACCTGATGGAGGAGTGGCTGATGAAGAACGATTTCAGTGCCGTCGTGGGGCACCGTTTCAATCTGCGCGGCGAGTGGGGTGGGGTATTGGACTGCGAAGTTCTCGTCGTGGAGCCGAACAAGAAACTGTCCTACGCTTGGAATTTCGCCCATGAGGATCCGGCCTATGACTTGAAGAGCGTGGTGACATTCACGCTCGTCCCAACGCGTTCAGGGACCCAGTTGCGCATGGAGCAGGTTGGCTTTCGGCCTGATCAGCGGCAGGCATTTGGAGGCGCCAAGGCTGGCTGGCAGCAGTTCTTCGAAAATCTGGAGCGCGTGCTGGCCGGGATGAATTGACCAGCAGCACCATTGGGGCCGCTTCATGCCCTGCTTGCTCTATCTTAAGGGGAGATCGTACAAATGAATCGGAGCGCCTGGATACGTCAAATCCACCGCTGGTTGTCCATCGTCTTCACGGTAACGGTCATGGCCAACTTCAGTGCCATGGCACTGGGAGAACCTCCCGTCTGGGTGGTCTATTCTCCACTGCTTCCGCTCTTCCTCTTGCTGTTCACAGGGCTCTACATGTTTGCGTTGCCTTATTCCGCAACGTGGCGCGGCGGACGGCCCACAGCCTGATGAGGTGGAGACAATGGCCAGCAAGACACCCGGCAAAACCGAGAGGGCCGCAAAGAGGGATTCTTCCGACGGAAAGCCGGTCCTTCTTTCCGGCGGCAATCCTCAGATAGCAAAGGGCTACGGCGACGCCCCCGTAAAGGCCTATATCGCAGCCATGCCCGATTGGAAAAAAGACCTTGGACGTCGCCTCGATGCGCTCATCGTGGACGCCGTTCCCAACGTATGTAAGGCCATCAAATGGAACTCGCCCTTTTACGGCATGGAGAACGACGTCTGGTTCCTCAGCTTTCACTGTTTCACGAAATACGTCAAAGTGACTTTCTTTCGCGGCGCATCGCTCAATCCTGTCCCGCCCGGCAAGTCAAAATACCCGGAAGTACGCTACCTCGATATCCATGAGGGTCAACTCGATGAAGGGCAATTCTCCGCCTGGGTCAGGCAAGCAAGCCGATTGCCCGGCGAGCGGATGTGAGGGGTAACAACCATGAAGAAGGCCACGGCCAACATGGAGAATACGATGAGCGGCCCGAACGAAGGAGACGTTTCTCCCTCTCAACTGATCGATGCGCGGATCGGTGAGTTCAGCGACTGGCGGGGCGAGACGCTCGCCCGAATTCGGAAACTCATCCGGCGGGCCGACCCGGAAGTGATCGAGGAAGTGAAGTGGAGAGGCGTTCCCGTGTGGTCGCATGCGGGAATAATCTGCACCGGCGAGGTCTACAAGAATGCGGTGAAGACCACTTTCGCCAAGGGCGCCTCGTTGGACGACCCTTCGGGTCTTTTCAATTCCAGCCTCGAGGGCAATACGCGGCGTGCCATCGATTTTCACGAGGGCGAGGAGATCGATGAAGAGGCGTTCATCGCGCTTGTGCGTGCCGCCGTGGCGCTGAACATGTCGGCACGCACGAGCGCTCGTTCGCAAAAGAAACCGAAGAGCACCTGACTCCGATGGACGTCGGCTCGAAACAGTGCGTTTCCCAAATGCGCATTTGCGACCCAATCCTGCGCCGATTATCTCTAAGGCAGAGCTAGACTCGCAGGAAAGCAGCTATGGAACTCGGACTCTATACATTCGCCGACGTTGACCCGAATGCAGCCGACAAGGGAGCGGAGGCGCGCCGTCGCCTCACGAATCTTCTGGAGGAAATCGAGCTTGCCGATCAGGTCGGGCTCGACGTTTTCGGCCTCGGCGAGCATCACCGGCCCGACTATGCGGCGTCCGCACCGGCGGTGATCCTCGCCGCCGCCGCCGCCCGCACCAGCCGTATACGGCTGACGAGTGCGGTCACTGTGCTGAGCTCCGACGAGCCCGTGCGCGTCTTCCAGCAATTTGCCACGCTCGACGTGCTTTCGAACGGGCGCGCCGAGATCATGGCAGGGCGCGGCTCCTTCATCGAATCATTCCCGCTCTTCGGCCAGTCGCTGGACGACTACGACCAGCTTTTCGCCGAAAAACTGGATCTCCTCCTGGCGTTGCGCGACAATGAAAGGGTCACCTGGTCTGGCGCCCTCAGAGCGCCGATCGACGACCGCGGCGTTTATCCGCGCCCACTGCAGGACCCGCTGCCGCTGTGGATTGCGGTCGGCGGAACGCCGCAGTCGGTCGCGCGTGCCGGTGCGCTCGGCCTGCCCATGGCGCTTGCGATCATCGGAGGCGAACCGGAACGCTTCGCCCCGCTCTTCCAGCTCTACCGTGAGGCTGCGCGCAGGTCGGGGCAGGACCCGTCGAAGCTGAAGAGCAGCATCAACGTCCATGGTTTCATCGCCGACACCACGCAGGAGGCTGCAGATCAGTTCTACGGCCCGCAGGCCGAAGTGATGAACCGCATCGGGCGCGAACGCGGCTGGGGTCCAACCAACCGCACCCATTTCGATCGGGCCATCAGCCCGACCGGCAATCTCTTCCTCGGGGACCCCGAGACAGTCGCAAGGAAAATCGTCGCGCATCAGAAGCTCTTCGACATCGATCGCTTTCTGCTGCAGATGGCGATTGGCCCGATGCCGCATGACCGGATTTTGCGCGGCATCGAACTCTACGGCACAAAGGTCGCGCCGCTGGTCCGCGAAATGCTGGCCGAGCAGCACAGCTCTTGAGTTGTACACGGCCGCTCCGGTACTGGAATATCCGGCTCCCGCACGCTAAATGTGCCGCGAAAGCGAGACATCATGACCCTCAACAACGACGACGACCTGGAAAGGCTGAAGGAAATCGGCCGGATTTGCGCCAATGCGCTCCAGACGATGGGCGAGGCGCTGGAGCCGGGGATCACCACGGCCGAGCTCGACGCGATCGGCCGCAAGGTTATGGAGGAGGCGGGCGCTCGCTCCGCACCTGAGCTTTGCTATGCCTTTCCAGGGGCGACCTGCATCAGCGTCAATGAGGAGATCGCGCACGGCATACCCGGTAGCCGCGTGATCCAGGCAGGCGATCTCGTCAACATCGACGTTTCGGCCGAGAAGGGCGGCCTCTTTGCCGATACGGGCGCATCCTTTCCCGTGCCGCCGGTCACTGCGGCCATCGATCGTCTTTGCCGTGACGGGAAGCGCGCTATGTGGGTGGGGTTGAAGCAGGTCAAGCCGGGCCAGCCGCTGGCCGCGATCGGCAATTCGATCGGTGCCTTTGCGCGCAAGAACCGTTACTCTCTGGTCGCCAATCTGGCCAGCCACGGTATCGGCCGGTCGCTGCATGAGGAGCCGAGCGAAATCGCAACCTGGCCCGACCCGTCTGAGCGGCGGCGGATGGCCGAGGGCATGGTCTTCACTGTCGAGCCCTTCCTGTCGATGGGGGCGCAGTGGGCGGAAGGCGGAGACGACGATTGGACGCTCTATAGCGAACCGCGCGCGCCGACCGTGCAATACGAGCATACGGTCGTCGTCACCCGCAGCGGGCCATTGGTTGTGACGCTGCCAGGTTAGGGAAAATACCGGGTAAGCGGCTTGGCCGTTCGATTCCATTGATGGATCGTTGAATTATGATGATTTGCCGCGCTCTTGCTGCGATGCAATAAATGGACATGAGCACTCTCCAGAATCGGCAGGACCGCAGCGGATCAGGGTCGAGGCACTCGACAATGCCGAGCGGTCTGGCGGCCACCGCGATCGCCGGCGCGATAGCCATGGCGGTCGCCATGGGCTTCGGCCGGTTCTCCTACACCCCTATCCTGCCGGCGATGATGGCCGACACCGGGATTTCTCCGGGGGATGCCGGGCTGATCGCCGCCGCGAATTTCATTGGCTATCTCGCGGGCGCGGTGCTCGCCGGCTATGGTTGGGCGCACGGCCGCGAACGCAGGCTCGGCCTTGCGGCTCTGGTCTCGACCACCCTGCTGCTCGCCGCGATGGGGCTTACATCGTCCGTTATCGCCTTTTGCGTCATCCGCTTTCTGGCAGGCCTGGCGAGCGCCTTTGCGATGATCTTCATCTCGGGAATAGTGCTGGGGCAGGGGCTCGCCGCACGATCCGAACACGTGCCTTCAGTGCATTTCGGCGGCGTCGGTTTCGGCATCGCACTCTCATCGATCGTGGTCTGGGTCGCGCCCCTCGCAGGCGCCGCGGGTATTTCTGCGTCGCAAGCCGACTGGTTCGCGGGCGGACTTGTCGCGTTGGTGGGCGCTGTCGCGGTGGCCGCGCTGCTGCCAGCGAGCCGCCATGCCAAAAGCGGCGGCCGACCGGAGGCGCGCCTTGTCGCGAGGCGGCCTCTCATAGCCGTGACGCTCACCTATGGCTTTTTCGGTTTCGGCTACGTGATCACGGCGACCTTTCTCGTAGCCATGGCCCGGGATGCAAGCGGTGGCCACAGCGTCGAGTTCCTCGCCTGGCTGATCACCGGTATCAGCGCGGCGCTTTCGATTTATCTCTGGCGTTTCGCCGTTCCGCATTTCGGGCTCGCCGGTGTCTATGCGGCCGGCCTGCTGGTCGAGGCGGCCGGTCTCGTGCTGACGGTTTCCCTCCCTTCGCCCTACGCGCCGCTTGTCGGCGGGCTGATGCTCGGTGCTACCTTCATGATGATCACGGCCTACGGCCTGCAGATGGGCCGGCAGCTCGCCCCCGAAAGCCCGCGCCGCGCGCTCGCCTTCATGACAGCCGCCTTCGGACTCGGCCAGATCGTCGGGCCGCTCGTCGCGGGATGGCTTGCGGACCGGACCGGAAGCTACGCTTTGCCGACCTTGGTCGCAGCTGTCGTTCTGTTGATCTGTGGAATCGTCGTTCTCGCCGAACTGCGCAGGATAAATGCCGCTCTGGCGCAATGACAGGCACGCATCACGGCTGGCAGGTGATGTCGGCAGCCGCATGAAATAACAGTAACATTCGCATTCCGTAATTGTTGCGCAAGGTGAATTGCCCTAGTTTCGGCGCATCAGGAGGCAAGTCCTTGTCCTCCCCAGAACCGAGAGTGCCGTCCCTTGTTCCAGTCCTTTTTTCCGAAGCCGAAACTGTTTTTCATATCATCCGCCGTCTGGAGCCTTCTTGCCGTCCTTGCATGGTATGGCGGAGGAAGGGATATCGGCGCTTACCTCGGCTTGCCGCCGCTCCCGCCTGGACAGGAACCGATCATCGGGGTGTCCGTCTTCTGGTCGACACCCTTTCTCTGGTTTTACGTCTATTACGCTGTGGTCGTCGCCCTGTTTTCTGCGTTCTGGTTCGCCTACAGTCCGCATCGGTGGCAATACTGGTCAGTCCTCGGCACGGCGCTCATCATATTCAACACCTATTTCTCGGTTCAGGTCAGCGTCGCCATCAATGCGTGGTACGGCCCGTTCTATGATCTGATCCAGCAGGCGCTTGCGCGCACAGCGCCCGTGACGGCAGGTCAGCTCTATTCGGGGATGGTCGGCTTCGCCGGCATCGCTTTCGTGGCGGTGACGGTCGGCGTTCTCAATCTCTTTTTCGTCAGTCACTACATTTTTCGCTGGCGTACGGCGATGAACGAATACTACGTCACCCACTGGCCGAGGCTGCGCCACGTCGAAGGTGCATCGCAGCGTGTGCAGGAAGACACGATGCGTTTTTCCAGCACGGTGGAAAGGCTGGGTGTCGGTCTCGTCAGTTCGATCATGACGCTGATCGCGTTTTTGCCGGTGCTCTTCAAGTTTTCCGAGCAGGTAAACGTTCTGCCGATCGTCGGCGAAATACCGCACGCCCTCGTCTGGGCGGCCGTATTCTGGTCGGTTTTCGGCACGGTTTTTCTAGCTGCAGTCGGTATCAAGCTCCCGGGACTGGAATTTCGCAATCAGCGCGTCGAGGCGGCTTATCGGAAGGAACTGGTCTATGGTGAGGATCACGAGGACCGCGCCGATCCGGTGACACTCGGGCAGCTGTTCGATAACGTCAGGCGTAACTATTTCCGCCTGTATTTCCATTACATGTACTTCAACATCGCCCGCATCTTCTACCTTCAGGCGGACAACCTGTTTGGTACCTTCGTTCTGGTGCCTGCGATCGTGGCGGGAAAGCTGACGCTTGGCGTCATGAACCAGGTCCTGAACGTCTTCGAGCAGGTGCGCACGTCGTTCCAGTATCTCGTCAATTCCTGGACCACGATCGTCGAGCTTCTTTCGATCTACAAACGTCTCAAAGCCTTTGAATCGGTGCTGGACGACGAACCGCTGCCGGAAATCGATCGCCAGTTCATCGACGCTGGCGGTAAAGAAGAGTTGGCCTTGTAACGGCAGGCATCAGAAGGCGGAGCGATCCGCCTTCTTTCTCGCATCCTCGATCAGCGGCAGGGCCTCGGCGTAGCTGACGCAGGCGACGTCAGGCTTGCTGCAGGTTTCCGACAGAAAGCGGTCGAGGGCTCGCCAATAGGCGCCGCCGTTCATCTCGACGAAATGGAAGCCAAGCTGGAGGGGTATGCGCTCGCCTTCGTATTCTTTGCGAAAGGCATTGCGAAACGCGGCAAGCGTTCGTTCCTCGAAGCGGGCGCTGTCTCTGCTGTTCTCGACTCCCATCGAATGACGGACGAAGAGGTTGTAGTCCATCCCGATGACCGGGCGGTGGGAAGGGCCTTCCGGGATGAGCGGCAGCCCGAAACGTATAAGTCCGTCTGCGAAGCTGGGCCAGCCAGGCCCCTTGGTGACGAGGCTCGCATCATAGCTGAAACCGAATGTCTTCAGTGCAGGCACGAGGCCGTCGCTGAGAGACAGGTAGGGGGCGCGAAAACCCTTGATGCCGCCTTGCGCGAAATCGGCCCAGCCCTCCGGCTCGGCTTCCGGTTTGCCGGCCCTCTTCCAGGCGTTCGCCAGCGCTGCGCGGAACGCGGAAAACTCGCTTGCCCAGTCCGCCTTGCTCCAGTCCTTGCCGTCGAAATGGCCGCAGGCATGGCTCCCGATTTCGTGGCCAGCGAGATGCGCCTGCCAGACATGGCCGGCGCGCATCGCGATTTCTTCACGGCTTTGCGCGAACCCGACGTTTGAGCGGCCCGGCTTCTGACCCGGCGCGCGATAGGTCCGCTTTCCGTCAGCCCTCGTCATCAGGAAGGTGCAGGAGAGGAAATAGGTGAAACGCGCGCCCGTGCGCTTGCCCATTGTGAGGCTTTTCTGCCAAAGCGCATTGTCGTGCGCGCCATCGAACGAGATGACGACGAGCTGCTTTGGCAACTGGCGAGCCGACGGCGGATCGGCGAGGGCGAGAGCGGGAAAAAGAGCAACGGATAAAGCCAAAGAAATACGAATCATGTTTCAACTGTGACGATTGGTTTCGTCGCAGTTCGTCCGAAATTGCGGCATTCCTTTGATTGGGTGGAAAAAAGGCGCTATCGCAGATACTGCATAGCTAGCTGGATCGCGGAAACAGACGCCGTCATACGGCACTTCAGCGGTCCGACATCTCGAACAAGCGGCGACTCATGGCCATACTCCTTCTGGGCATCATCATATTTCTCGGCATGCACCTCATCCGCGTGGTTGCGCCCGGCTTTCGGGCCGGCATCATCGAAAGCCGCGGCAAGGGCACATGGATGGGGCTCTATACGATCGTCAGCCTCGTCGGTGTCTGTCTGATCATCTACGGTTTCGGTCAGGCGCGTGGCGAAACCGGGGTGCTATACAATCCGCCGGAGTTTCTGCGCCATATCGCCCTTCTCCTGATGCTCATCGCCTTCATCGTGCTTGCCGCAGGCTTTCTGCCGGCGGGCCGCATTGCCGTGGCGCTCAAGCATCCGCAGGTCCTCTCGATCAAGATCTGGGCGCTCGCGCACCTGCTTGCCAATGGCGAGACGTCCTCGGTGCTGCTCTTCGGGTCCTTTCTTGCATGGGCGGTGATCCTGCGCATCTCGCTGAAAAGACGCGAGCGCGCGGGCGAGAAGGTGCTTCCGGTCTTCAAATCCGGGCGCAACGATGTTCTGGCGGTCCTCACAGGTCTCGCCGCATATGTGCTCTTTGTCTGGAAGCTGCATGAGCTCGTGATCGGCGTTCCGCCGGTCGTCATCGGTTAGAGCGGGATGTACGCGGCTTGCCCGCCCGCACCCGCTTCAGCGTATTAGATTCGTTCTCCCCCTTACAAGCGGCGCAAAATCGGGTAGAACGCGCCAACTTCTTTTAGATCAGGGCCGGGCGGCCGGGACGGGACATGGTAAACCAGGACGACAGCTTTATCCGCGAGGTCAACGACGAACTCCGCTCGGACCAGATGAAGGCGGTCTGGACGCGCTTCGGCAGCATCATCATCGGAGTTGCCGTGCTGATCGTGCTCGGCACCGTCGGCAAGGTGGGATACGACTATTGGCAGGAGTCGTCCTCGTCACAATCGGGCGACACCTTTCTTGTCGCGCTAAATCTTGCACGGGAGAACAAGTCGGACGAGGCACTCGCCGCGTTGACCGGGCTGGAGAAGGAAGGTTACGGATCCTATCCGGTTCTGGCGCAACTGCGCTTGGCGACGTTGCAGGCGCAAAAAGGTGAAACGGACGCTGCGGTCAAGGCATTCTCGGGGATCGGCAGGGATACGCGTATCCCAACGGCGCTTCGCGACGCGGCGCGGCTTCGTGCCGCTTACCTCCTTATCGATGCGGGAACTTACGAGCAGGTCTCCTCGGAGGTCGAGCAACTGGCCGTCCCGCAGAACGCCATGCGTCATTCCGCGCGTGAGGCGCTCGGTCTTTCAGCCTATAAGGCCGGCGACTATGCCAAGGCAAAGAGCTGGTTTCAGCAGATCGTCGACGATACCGAAAGCCCGCGCGGGGTCATGAACCGGGCGCAGATGCTGCTGGACGTCATCGCCTCGAGCGGTAAAGCCTGATGCATGTCGCCCAAAAGTGCGCAGCGGTTTTGGGATAACGACTTGCATGGAATGAACTGCATGTCGTCCAAAAGGGCGCAGCGGTTTTGGGATGACCATAAAATAGAAACTTAAGGCGAGGCGCGTGAGTTGTATCGAACGCGAGGCGAATTAGCACGGATTTCGAGATGAGCTTTACAGTCGCCATTGTCGGGCGCCCCAATGTCGGCAAATCCACCTTGTTCAACCGCTTGGTTGGCAAGAAGCTGGCGCTTGTCGATGACACGCCGGGGGTTACGCGCGACCGGCGTCCGGGAGACGCCAAGCTCGTCGACCTGAAGTTCCGCATCATCGATACCGCCGGTCTCGAGCAATCGTCGCCCGACAGCCTTCAGGGCCGGATGTGGGCGCAGACCGAGGCAGCCATTGACGAGGCGGATCTGTCGCTCTTCGTCGTCGATGCCAAGGCCGGTCTGACACCCGCCGACAAGACGCTCGGCGAGATGTTGCGCCGCCGTGGCAAGCCCGTCGTCGTCGTCGCCAACAAGTCCGAGGCGCGTGGCTCGGAGGGCGGCTTCTACGACGCCTTCACGCTCGGCCTTGGCGAACCCTGCCCAATTTCGGCCGAACACGGCCAGGGGATGCTCGACCTGCGCGATGCCATAGTCGCTGCTCTCGGGGAGGAGAGGGCGTTTCCGCCGGCGGAGGACGTGGCCGAGACGAATGTCGATATCCGCGCCGACATTGGCAGTGAGGGCCCCGGCGAAGAAGAAATCGAGCCGGTCTATGACGAAACCAAGCCGCTCCGCGTGGCGATCGTCGGACGGCCGAACGCTGGAAAGTCGACGCTGATCAATCGATTTCTCGGCGAAGACCGACTGCTGACGGGCCCCGAAGCCGGCATTACCCGCGATTCCATCTCCGTCGAATGGGATTGGCGCGGCCGCACGATAAAAATGTTTGACACGGCCGGAATGCGCCGAAAGGCGAAGGTCCAGGAGAAGCTTGAAAAGCTCTCGGTCGCGGATGCGCTGCGTGCCATCCGCTTTGCCGAGACCGTCGTCATCGTCTTCGACGCCACCATCCCCTTCGAGAAGCAGGATCTCCAGATCGTCGACCTGGTGATCCGCGAGGGGCGCGCGGCCGTGCTCGCCTTCAACAAATGGGATCTCGTGGAAAACTGGCAGGAGCTGCTTGCCGACCTGCGCGAAAAGACTGAGCGGCTGTTGCCGCAGGCGCGGGGTATCCGCGCAGTGCCGATCTCCGGCCACACCGGCTACGGTCTCGATCGGCTCATGCAGGCGATCATCGAAACGGATAAGGTCTGGAACCGGCGCATCTCTACGGCGCGTCTCAATCGATGGCTGGAATCGCAGCAGGTGCAGCATCCGCCACCGGCGGTTTCGGGCCGCCGCCTCAAGCTCAAATACATGACGCAGGTGAAGGCCCGACCACCCGGTTTCATGATTTCGTGCACGCGCCCGGAAGCGGTCCCGGACTCCTACACACGCTATCTCATCAATGGGCTGCGAAACGACTTCGATCTGGCGGGCGTGCCGATCCGGATCCATTTCCGCGCATCGGAGAATCCCTACGAGTCGAAAGCGCGCAAGAAACGCTGAACGGTTTCCAGCACCGGAAGAACTCACAGTTCGTTTCGAGCCGCGGCTATTTTTGATGCGATATCGGCGCTAATAAAAGTAAATCTATGTAGGAAGTCGGTTGATTTCCTTGCCGCCACTTTGGGCTTGATCTATAACTGAAGCCACGATGCCGAACGTAATCGAGCCGTGGCAGGATTGGCTTGGCAGGCGGGGAAACGGCGCGTGGCCTTGCGAGAATCGCAATATGCACGACATTGATGTGTCCGGGGCACAGGGACGCAGATCGCGTGCACGTCTCGTTTGCCGCGATCCTTCTCGAAAGCGGTGTTCTTATGCTGACAAAAAAAGGGAAGTACGGGCTGAAGGCGATGGTCGACCTTGCCCAGCTTCAACCGGGCGAAACGGCATTCATCACGGAAATCGCTCTTCGCAACAATTTGCCGAAGAAATTTCTCGACACGATTATGCTCGAACTGAGAAACGCTGGCTTTCTTCGCTCGAAGAAAGGCCCTGGCGGCGGCTATGCTCTGGCGCGGCCCGCATCCGAGATCCGCGTCGGTCAGGTGATCCGCACGCTCGACGGTCCGCTGGCGCCGATCCGCTGCGCGAGCCGCACGGCCTATGAAATGTGCGACGACTGTTCGGATCCCGAGAACTGTCACGTGCGCCGTTCGATGATCGTGGTGCGCGATGCTGTTGCAAACATTCTCGACAACATGACGCTCGCGCAATTTGCGGCGAGCGAGAAAGATGCAGCCGATGTTGTCCTGGCTCCGCTCCGCAGCGAAGCTGGCTGACGGCTGCGAGACCATGCAGTCTGTGAGAGATGGGATCGCCGACCCAAAAACGCCTCACAATGAGCCGTCGCGCGGTCGGACGCCGTTAAGGTGATAGTTGCCCACGAGGTGATGCTTCCGGCGGAGCGGGTCCTGTGACGTGTGGGCGCGGGCATTGCGCCAATAGCGATCCAGATTGTGGGAGACCTTTGTGGAGGCGGCTCCGGCGAGGTCGAAAAGTGTGTTGGATGCCTCCAGTGCGGCCTCGGCGGCAAGAACTTTGGCGGCGGTGACCGTGATGCTCGCCTCGGCTGCGTGCGCTTCTGTCGGGTCTACCTGAGCAGTATCGACCTTACGTCCGGCATGTTCGATGAGCGCGGTGGCCGCCTCGAGGCGTATTGCGACTTCGCCGATCTTGGCGATCGCCAAAGCATCCTCCGATGAATCGGCGCCGTTTCGCACGTATTCGAGGGTTTCGCGGAATGCGGCGCGCGCTATGCCGAGATC
>Ga0228710_1001017_pt1 | contig 40309 bp, 19 predicted proteins | sample MedpolnodulmetaG_FD_177995 | JGI IMG/M metagenome (GOLD analysis project Ga0228710, IMG submission 177995) | Root nodule microbial communities from Medicago polymorpha collected in Santa Monica, California, United States - pink nodules | ecosystem: Host-associated > Plants > Roots > Nodule... | reverse complement strand
CAACCACCTTAGGTAAAAAAAAAAAAAAGTTACCAAGCCACTGAGCATTTTATCAAGACTCTGACCGATAGATAAGCTAATTGAAGTGTTTGGTAAAATTAGCTATTCAAATACTTGATAAATGTAAAATGATATTTCCTAAAAAAAATGTAAAATGATATAAAAAGACATTTTCAATTCATGATAAAATTTATATCAATTAATATAAATTTATTAATATAAACATATTTTAAACGGACATTTTTAATTTATAATATAATTTTTTTTTTTTGAGAGATAATATAATTTTTTTTTTGTTAACAAAAAAACACCGGTATGTATATTATCATATTTTTGAGTGGACTTACCAAGGTGTAACATCTATAAATAATATTATATACAAATATGTAGCTTTCATAAGAAAAGAAAAAAAACTACCAACAATCTATATATACATATTTGTTGAGTTTATCGTAAGACAAAAACTTATCGCAAGAGAGAAAAAGTACCGAAAATCTATATACATAAATGAAGTTATCCTGAAAAAATAAACATATCCGCAATTCCATATGGTGATTCTACCGTTGAAATTCCAAACCAATTGCGAACTAAATATCAAAGAGAATCAAGACAAGAACTAAATATGAAATAAAATAAAAAAAAAAAGTTATAAGTTCAAACACTTTTCTTTTTACATGGAGTTCAAACACTATCTATGCAAAAAAAAACTATTATTTTGTACGGACTTTTTCTTTCAAAAAATGTCCTTAATTTTAAATACAAATAACACATGTAACAAATAGATAAAAATAAATTAAAATATTAAAAAAATGTAACAAACACGATATGAATATATATATGTCTGTTTTTTTCCTTATCATTTCAAAAGTGTAACAAACTAGATGAATATTTATACTTATTTTTTCATCATCCCAATTATACCATTAAACAACTTTTTCTATAATAAAGATAATTCTTGGTGTCATTAAAAAAAAAGAATTTATATTATATTTTTTTGTTTTAGTGTTGGCGTCATTGAAATAAATAATCATATGATTAGTTTGGTTTGTTATAACTTGAAAGCAACAAACATTTATTATTTTTGTTTTAATCTAAATCAAAATTTCATAAAAAAAAAAACACCGTTAATAATTTTCAAACGTTAGTGCAATAAAAAAAAGCGGAAAGACGGGCATGTGAGTACCCGTCTATTTGCTGGTTATAAATAATATTTGAAAAATAACCTATAAACTTGTAAAATAAACTATAAATTCGTAATAACATGGCGTTTATCAAACAAAGATTTTTTTTTTGTCATATGAGCTTATAAATTATAAGTTTTTGTTCCTGTTGCTCCAGATTGCATTCACTTCACCGGTCTTATGTTAGCTCGAAAGAGTGTGGCCTTTCTTCTGGATGGTTTATTCAGACGACCGTTGAGACTTATTGTTGTCGAGGTTCGTCGCGGTGAGTGGTGGACTGATGGATCTGCAACCGTGTTGTCGGTTGGATTCAATGTTCAATTTTAAAGCTTGAGATCAGTTTTAATGAAGATATTTCTTACTTGGTTTGGACTTGAAAGGATCAGTATAGCTGCTGCTTTTGTTGGAGGGGCTTTTGGTTCTTGAATCGCTCTGTGTTGACAATCAATTCATACATCATTATCGGGTATCCTAATCATCTTGTTGATTGACATGAGACTATATGAACCCGAAATAGTCGTCAATGCTTGTTGTCGTTGTTGTAGGGAATTGATGGTACGTGATCCGATTCATGTTGATGATCGATTCATTCGCCAAACTTTATATCTGTGCTTAATTGTTAAAATTGTTTAGGGTTAAATCCACTATGCGGATTTTTTTGGTTTTGCATGTTATTGTTGTTGATTGGGTCAGGTTTTATGTCCTCCAGTTTTTATGTAATTTTTCCTTTTTTTAATAATATATATAAACTGTTCCAATATAGTTGATCACTATTTTTTTGATGTCATTTTACTCTTGACTTATCAAAAAAAAAGAAAAAGATTATAAGTCTCGTTTGTTGGCCTTACCAAACAACACGTTAAGAAGTAGGGGTGGACAGCGGACGGGTTCGGACGGGGTTCGGGCTCAAAACCCAAATCCGAACTAATCCGCGGGTGACAAATCCACACCCAAACTCGACCGTTTATTACACTGGTTTACGCGGTTGCGGTTTATCGGTTTCGTCAGTTCATTTGGTCGGATTTACGCGGGTTTAAAGAAGAAGGAAAAAAAAAAACTAAAACCCAGATCCATTGACAAGAGAAGAGAAGAAACGTGAATTTGTTTAGAAAACTTGAAGTAGTTAACAGATGTCTATATTCCATTTGTAGCAATCTTCTCATGGGAGACTTAACAAACTTGTGGATGTTGTGATTTCTGAGTGCTTGTCGAAACTTTGCATCCTTGATAGCTCTCTGTGTGTTGATATTCACTTGAATCTATAAAAAGAACTTTTATTGTTAGAGATGTGAAGGAACTAGGAAGCATCATTGAAGATTTTGTCTTTTTTTTTAATGGAAGAATTAAATGAATCATGAAAAACTAGATTGAAGTTTGATGTGAGTTTCTGTCATTGGAAGATGAAAGTGAAGAAGGTAACATAAAAGAGAAGCAGAAGAAGGCTCGTGAGAGAGAGAAAGAAAGGGTATGAAACTATGAATGAACTTTGATGATTGGAAAAGAGAGAAAATTACTATGGGAAATGGAAGTAAAATAAAATAAAATTGGCATGTGTCTTGTTTTGTGGGTCTCAAGTAATTTGTCTGTAAAATTTTCATTGGATGGAACTTGTCACTAGAGTAGAGAGAGATGTGTATTAAAGCTGGCAGGCATCAGACTGTATACGGTCGGGTCTCGGGTACCGAAGGTGCTAATTCCTCAACCCAAAACCGTCCACAGTAAACCAATGCAAACCGCTTATCTCAACCCGTCAACCTGTGTAACCCGGTTTGACCCGCCCGCTGTCCTTTTCTTGCTCACGGGTTGGCCGGTTTCGGGCGGGGCGGACCCATCTGTCCAGCCCTATTAAGAAGACATACCTTTGCAAAACGAACAAAAAGTATGAAAAATAAAATAAAAAACATGAGTGGCAAATATGTCTTTTACCATCCTCCCCACCAACAAATAAAAGAGTTGGGAACCTTAACCCTAAATCAAAACGACGAGAAACAACAGTCACAGGGGGCTAGAGGAGGACGCAGGAATGCAGACAGAGACATATCTTCCTATTGAGTTAATCATTCAAATCCTTCTTAGGTTACCAGTCAAGTCTCTTATTCGTTTCAAATGCGTTTGTAAGTCATGGTTATCTCTTATCTCTCAACCTCACTTTGCTAATTCACATTTTCAACTTACCGCCGCGACACACACGAACAGAATTATGTTGATAACCCCATATCTTGAACCTCTATCTATAGATCTTGAATCATCGCTTAACGATGATAGTGCTTCTTATTCACCCGACATTAGTTTTTTGATTGACGACGATGATGATTATTATAGTTCTTCTTCATCGGACATGGATGATTTGTCGCCTCCCAAATCTTTTTGTAAACTTGATTTTAAAGGTTCATGTAGAGGCTTTATACTTTTGAACTGTTATTCAAGCCTTCGTATATGGAATCCATCCACCGGATTTCACAAACGAATACCTTTTACTACAATTGATTCCAATCCAGATGCAAATTATTTCTATGGTTTTGGGTATGACGAGTCAACAGATGATTACTTGGTGCTTTCAATGTCCTATGAATCGAGTCCGAGCTCAGATGGTATGCTATCTCACTTGGGAATTTTCTCGTTGAGAGCTAATGTGTGGAGTGCAGTTGAGGGTGGTAACCTTTTGCCTTATTCGCAGAACAGTCTTTTAAACTTAATAGAGTCACTCTCAAATGGGGCTATTCACTGGTTGGCTTTTCGCAATGATATATCAATGCCTGTTATTGTTGCCTTTCATTTAATTGAAAGGAAACTTCTAGAGTTGCGTTTGCCAAATGATATAATCAATGGTCCTAGCAGGGCGTATGATTTATGGGTGTATAGAGGATGTCTCGCTCTATGGGATATTTTGTCTGATAGAGTTACATTTGAAATATGGGTGATGGAAAAATACAATGTGCAATCGTCTTGGACTAAGACTCTTGTCCTGTCTTTTGATGGCAATCCTGCTCACTCCTTTTGGCCGAAATACTATACAAAAAGTGGTGATATCGTTGGAAGAAACATGCGTGGTGCATTGGCCAAGTATAATGACAAAGGACAGCTGCAAGAACATCACTCCTACTGTGACAAAGAATATGTATCCCTAGTGGTTATGTATACAGAATCTCTGCTTTCAATTCCTGGTGGTGACAGTGGTCAAGTTTAAGAAGATGACAAAACCAAGAAGAATGAGGTTTTGAAGTATTCTTCTTCACTATTTTCATGATCTTTATAATTATATTGCATTATGTACTCTTGAGTGGCTGCATTTGTAGGGTAATATATGTTTGATCGCATTTGTAATATGACCCAGTATGGCACATGAGCTGATGAAATAATATGTCATGAAATGTTTATTGGTCAGACATTTGTATTGTGTTTATTGAAAATGTTGACTGCCTAGTTTCTATGATTCAATGTTATTTGTGCATGTATATGGATTGTATTCTACTGTATGTTTGTGGTCATTAGTTGAAATTGGTTTATATTGTAATTGATTTTATGATCTCATGCATGTTGATCAATATCAAAATCTCATTATCATTTCACATCCTACCAAATTAGTAGGAAAAACGGGTACAATAACAATTTCACACAACCTTTTGAAACCGGACATAACCGGTGATTATCGAGGTTACCATTTCATGAGACAACAATAGATGACACTACAAATCTCACTATCGTATGTGAAACCTGTGAAATACTCAGTATTATGTTTGTTTATTTGTTTGATTACTGTTATTATTGTGAAAAGATAGCAGTGGTGTAAATATGTGCAATGAGATACACAGGTTGATGCGTTCACTGTGTGAGAATTCATCAATTCAAAGGGAAACCTGTTGCAGTGTGTTTATTAGAAGAAGTTACAATGAACAGTTACAATCATTAATTGCTGAATTCAATATATCTGAAACCTGTTATTTAACTCATCCTATTCATAGGGCCTCTAATCCCCGTTTTAGTCTCAGATGGTTTACTCATGTTACTGAGGTATATATTTGAGAACTAAATTGACAGAGTTTATATACTTTAGGGACTATTTATTATATGTATATAAGTTAGCAACTAAGTTAAAGAGAGAGTAATAGTATAGGAACTAAATTGATAGTTTATTCATTTATCAACACAAACCACACACTTTTTCTTATATATTATCATTTGTTATAGAAATAACATGCACATAAGCAATTATATGCTAAGTGTTTATGCTATAGACACTTGATTAAGTTGTTTATCCAAACAAAGCCTCTATTTACTTGATTTTAGTTTAGTTTCCGCTTTCTTTATGTCGTGGTCGCATATGCACAACTATAACTTAGTTAGGTCATCATGGTATGCTTTTTGTTCCCCTTGGATACACTTTTGGTAGTGGCATTTTTGGAGGCTTGGCCTAAGGCGCTGGAACTTTGGCAGGAGAAGGAACTCGTCAACCTACTTAGCTAGAGCTTCAGCAGGCCTTTTACCAGGGTAAATTAATTGCTGAAATTGCAAATAAGTTGAACACAGCCTTCCTGCATTACAAACTGCTATATAACTAGAACTCTTGTTGTATCCTTTTACTAAACTGTGGCTGCAGGATTCCCTCTTTCTTAGAAACTCTCAAATTACTCTAATGCAATGACTATGAAACATAGTATATTCTAGAATTTGTAAGTAAAATGACCAAAAAAGAGTTCTGTGAATTTTTTTAGAGTTTAACTTCATCATACATACAAAACATTACCCAATAAATATTTGAGATATAGACAATTAAGTAACTTGAAGATCAAGTGTGTGTCACTGTGTCTGGTTCACAACACTTCGTCCTGTCTTTTCTAATAAATTGGTTGCTTGAATTATTAAAATCACTTTCATATGAAACCAATGTCCAATAATTAGTTTCTTCTGTAGTTAATGGACTCTGCTTTCTTATGTAAACACTCTAATGCAATTATTCTTGAACAGTCTTTGTTTAGGTGTCCAATGCTTAAGATAACTCATGTAGCACTTAAAATATTTACGAGTGATTCGTTAAATGGAATCATTATCTTCTAACTTTTATTCACCATTTTGACTTTCTTAACTACTAGAACTCATTTGTCTTGCATCCTCATCCTCCTACTTTTGGCCGTTATTGGACCGTTATTGGTGGTGCGATAGCCGCTACTCAAAACTACAACGTAATTGAGTTTTGTATAGCACTTAGAGATCGCTACGTTGCTATAGTGGCCGCTTCAGCTGCTAGTGACTGCACACTACAAGCTGCAATTACTGTTTGTTCTAAAATAACACGAAATCGTGTAAGTTATGAGTGAGGTAACGATTGCATTTGGACCGAAAAAATGTCTTAAGATTGCCATGTAAAATTAAACACAAACGTGATTGCGATGTGCTTCAAAATCACATGAAAATTACATTATGTTTCAAAAAGAAAGAAAAAAACATGGCACATCTCTCTCATTTCATTTACATTTTTGTCGTTGGAGAGAATATTTGTGAGACGGGATCCGAACTCACGTTGATACTAAAAAAACTGTAGTTTCAAACCCATGCTATAGTTTGGTGTGCCTTGACTAGCTATGACAGGGAATGTTGAGGAAAACATAAGCAAACAATTAAGGTACTTGCTTGAATCAACCTCGACTTTTACCAGGATGGAGGTGTTGTGTTGATACCTGGCCAGGCTAGTATACAAAATAATTTTGAATACATATACTCATTTTTGTTATTTAGTATTTTAAATTATTTTGTTATATTACTATTTAATAATTATTATTTTACAATATTGATTATAATGTTTTATTATATGCAATACAATTAGGCAGGGTCAGGCTTGGAAATCCAATAATGTTCAGGTTGTAATATAACTAAGGGATTTACTTTTCCCACCCCGTGGGTTTCCTCGCGCGCCCTATGTTTTCCAAAAATGTTATTGAGTTTTCGGATTTTATAATCCGAAATGGTGTTTTCTTTTGTTAAAGTGTGAAAAAATGAGTAACGGATTTTTCCGGATTTTGTAATCTGGAAACTTCAAAAAATAGGGCACGTTACATGATGTTTCCAGATTACATAATCCGGAAACCCCCTAAACACCCTTTTTCAAGGTAAAACAGTTTGGATTATATAATCTGAATTGTATCAGCACAAATTTTAAACATGTTTGTAACATGAGTAGTCATTTTAGGGACAATATTAATCTTCCTAACTCTCATCCTTTTGTTTTAGGTCATTGTTACATGTTCTTAGTAAAAAATCGGGTTTTCGGGCAACTTGATCGGATTGCTCCGAAACTTCCCCAAAAAATCAGAAAAATTCAAGGACCATAACTCCCTTAGAAGGGACTTCTTATGGGGCTCCGCCCCTCAAAATTCAAAATTCCATCGTTTAGACCCATTTTTAATTTTTTTTAATTTTTCATATTCTTAGGAAAAATCCGAAAAAATTTGCATTAGTTTTATTTGATTTTTAGAATTTTTTGGTGCTATTTTTATTTTTTTATTTTTATTTGACAGGATTTTAACATTTTTTTTACCTAGTTTTTTTGTTGTTTTTAAAAGCAAAACTCAAAACTGCTGAAAATGTGAGAGTCTGATGGCTGATTATACATAAGAATTGTCAGAATTATAAAATCCGAAATAGCAAACATGAATCCGGGATTTTAAAATCGGGAATGCACAAGAGCATTTTTGGAAATTTTACAGGGCACGGAAGAAGGCCATAGGGTGGAAAAAGTAATTCCCTACGACTAATAAGAATCGAACCCGCACCATGGTCATAACTTGCTAACATGCACTAAAAAAAAAGGTACTCTGATCAATAGTCTACCTATCTTTGATCTTTCATGTTTTTAAGTTTGAACATATATTAAAAAGAGTTTAATTTCTTTTCTTTTTTTTTAAAGTAGTCTAGTCAAATAGCTATATATTCATCCTCAAGACGGATAAATCAGTGATTTGAGGTTCGAACCTTAACCGTTACATACCGTAATATTTTTGTTAACTGAGCTATATTTACGAAGACAAAAAAGTTTAATTTATATACGCTCTATAAAACATACCTTAGTAATTGATGTGACAACATACTATTAAATGCATGTGTAAAGCTTTTTTTTTTTTGAGAGTGCGTAAAACTTTTGTACACGTTAAAATTATATATCAAAATTCAGCTCTATTAAGAAATAATAAATTTAAATAAGTGTCGAACCATTTACCATTAATTAAGTTATTCAGCTCTATTAAGAAATCAACTCTACTCAAAAACATCCATGTTTGTTGCTCTAGGAAAATAGTTGATTGAATAATTAAATTATTTGTCGTAGGAAACATTCTAATGCTAGTTATTCTTAGACAGTGTTTGTTTAGGTGGTTCAAACTGGGCTACTCAATCATGTTAAATGCAATAACAACATACCTTTTAATTCTTTATTTTGATTTAATTGTGGTCAATGGTGAAAATCATAGTATAGTGGCCAAATCTCAAAATGCATGTGATACCTTAACTCTTAGTCATCATCATTTTCAATTTCCTAACTACTAGAACTCATTTGTTCTGCATCCTCCTCTTCTGCATTCTTGATTCCTTATTCGTTTTTGCTGCTAAATAAATGTTGCCAGAGAGCTCTCTGTCATCAGAATTTTCCTTCACTTTACAAGACATTTTTGCAGGACCTATATTAGAAAGAACATAAAAAGAACCCAAATAAAGCAAAGGGCATGACTATCAAGGTTTTAATAATTCAGATTTTTATAGGAGCTTCATTGTAGCCATTGAATAATTTTAGCAGTTATTTGACCCAGGGGAGGTTTTACCACCCAGCTAGCCTGGGCACACGCCCGGGCTCAACCCATACTCAGTGACGGATCTCTTTAGGGACACATGAGAACCATGGTATCCCCTAGATAATCTATAAATACTATACTAGCCGTTGTATATCATATGTTTCTACGCGGCGCAGTGGAAAGTGGAGTTTTTTCTCTCCACAACGTCATGAGTTGTTCAGGTATTTTTCTGAATTAAAATGTATTTTTTGCAAACTCAACCAATTGGACTACTTACAATTTGTGTATTGTGTATGTAACAATTTATATATAACATTACTTAGTGAAATATCTTTTTCTCCAACAAATTCCTATATTTTTGCACACTTTATCTCTCTCGTAACAAACAATTGTCAATTTTAAGATAACAAGAAACAAACTTTGTTTTAAAAAAACAAACTTTAGTTTTCCAAATATATAACATTAATTAGTTTTATTGAAAAAGATAAGAGTAATTGACAAATGATATAATTGATAAATTATATACTTAAAATACCAAAACGACAATTAAATAAAATCGCTATCCACACTTAAACGACACCTAAACAAGAACAAAGGAAGTAATTTTTTTTTTTGAAGTAAAATAAAGGAAGTAAATTATAAGCTCGTTTGTTCGTCTTACCAAACAGACGTGTTAAGAAGACATATCTTTGCAAAATAAATTAATGAACAAAAAATATTAAAAAAACAGAATCAAAAACAAGAATGGCAAATAGGTCTTTTACCATCCTCCCACCAACAAATAAAATATTTGGAACCTAAGCTCTAAATCAAAACGACGAGAAACAACAGTCACAGGGGGACTAGAGGAGGAGGACACAGAATGCAGACAGAGACATATCTTCCTATTGAGTTAATCATTCAAATCCTTCTTAGGTTACCAGTCAAGTCTCTTATTCGTTTCAAGTGTGTTTGTAAGTCATGGTTTTCTCTTATCTCTCAACCTGATTTCGCAAATTCACATTTTCAACTTACCGCCGCGACACACACCAATAGAATTCAGTTGATAACTCCATATCTTGAATCTCTATCTATAGATCTTGAATCATCGCTTAACGATGATAGTGCTTTTTATTCACCGGACATTAGTTCTTTGTTTGAAGATGATGATTATTATAGTTCTTCTTCGTCCGACAGGGATGATTTAATGCCTCCCAAATATTTTTATAAAATTGATTTCAAAGGTTCATGTCGAGGCTTTATACTTTTGAACTGTTATTCAAGCCTCCGTATATGGAATCCATCCACAGGATTTCACAAACGAGTACCTTTTACCACACTTGATTCCACTCCAGATGCAAACTATTTCTATGGTTTTGGGTATGACGAGTCAACAGATGATTACTTGGTGCTTTCAATGTCCTATGAACCGAGTCCGAGCTCAGATGGTATGCTATCTCACTTGGGAATTTTCTCATTGAGAGCTAATGTGTGGAGCAAAATTGAGGGTGGTAAACTTTTGCCTTATTCGCAGGACAGTATTTTAAACTTAGTGGAGTCGCTCTCAAATGGTGCTCTTCATTGGTTGGCTTATCGTGATGATATATCAATTCGAGTTATTGTTGGCTTTCATTTAATTGAAAGGAAACTTCTAGAGTTGCGTTTGCCAAATGATATAGTGTATGGTCCTAGTAGTGTGTATGAATTATGGGTGTATAAAGGATGTCTTGCTCTATGGGATCTTTCATCTGATAAAGGTGCAGTTGAAATATGGGTGATGGAAAAATACAATGTACAATCGTCTTGGACTAAGACTCTTGTTCTGTCTTTTGATGGCCTTCCTACTCGCTGCTTTTGGCCGAAATACTATACAAAAAGTGGTGATATCGTTGGAACAAACATGCATAGTTTATTGGCCAAGTATAATGACAAAGGACAGCTGCAAGAGCATCACTCCTACTGTGACAATGAATATGGATCCCTCAAGGTTATGTATAGAGAATCTCTGCTTTCAATTCCTGGTGGTGACAGTGGTCAAGTTTAAGAAGATGACACAGCCAAGAAGAATGAGGTTTTGAAGTATTCTTCTTCACCATTTTCATGATCTTTATAATTATATCGTATTATGTACTCTTGAGTGGCTGCATTTGTAATATGATCCAATATGGCACATGAGCTAATGAAATAATATGTCATGAAATGTTTATTGGTCAAACATTTGTATTGGGTTTATTGAAAATGTTGACTGCTTTGTTTCTATGATTCAATGTTATTTGTGCTTGTATATGGATTGTGTTCTAATGTATGTCTGTGGTCATTGGTTGAAATTGGTTTATATTGTAATTTATTTTATGATCTTATGCATGTTGATCAATATCAAAATCTCATTCTCATTTCATAAATCAAAGACCAACTCAAAGTAATACACAACCTACCAAATTAGTAGGAAAAACGGGTACAATAACAATTTCACAAAACCTTTTTAAACCGGATATAACCGGTGATAATCGAGGTTACCATTTCGTCAGACAACAGTAGATGACACTACAAATCTCACTATCATATGTGAAACCTGTGAAATACTCAGTATTATGTTTGTTTATTTGTTTGATTGCTATATGTGCAATGAGATGCACAGGTTGATGCGTTCACTGTGTCAGAATTCATCAATTCAAACGGAACCCGGCTGCAGTGTGTTTATTAGAAGTTACAATGAACAATTACAATCATTAACTCCTGAATTCGATATATCTGAAACCTTTTATATAACTCATCCTATTCATAGAGCCTCTAATCCCCTTTTTGGTCTCAGATGGTTTACTCATGTTACTCAGGTATATATTTGAGAACTAAATTGACAGAATTTATATACTCTAGGGATTATTTAGTAGTATATGTATATAGGTTAGCAACTAAGTTAAAGAGAGAGTAATAGTATAGGAACTAAATTGATAGTTTATTCATTTATCAACACAAACCACACTTCTTTTATATTATCATTTGTTATAGAAATAACGTGCACATAAGCATTGTTAAAAAAAAATAAAAATGCACATAAGCAATTATATGATAAGTGTTTAGCATAGACATGTAATTAAGTTGTTTATCCAATCAAGGCCTCTATCTACTTTGAGATGGACAAGGTTAACGGAGGCTTGGCGTAAGGTGCTGGAACTTTGGTAGGAGACAGAACTTGCCAAGCTACTTAGCTAGAGCTTCAGCACAGCAGGCCTTTTACCAGGGTAAATTAATTGCTGAAATTGCAAATAAATTAAAAACATTGCCTTCCTGCATTACAAAAACGGAAAAAGATACACCAAACTGCTTTATGATTAGAACTCTTGTTAACTTGCTGTTTCCTTTTACTAGACTGTGGCTGCAGGATTCCCTCATTCTCAGAAACTCTCAGAATTCTGTGAAGCATTTTAGAATTGAACTTCATCTTACATACAGAACATTACCCAGTAATTATTTTAGATATACAGTTAAATAACTAATCAAGTGTGTGTCTGGTTCACAACACTTCTTCCTGTCTGTTCTAATTAATTGGTTGCTTGAATTATTAAAATCACTTTCATAGGGATATGTTGCCGAGTTAGTTCACTTAGAAATCAATAGTTAGTTTCACTTTTTTTTATGTCTGAAATTATGGACTCCTCCTTCTTTTTTGGTGAACTATGAACTCTGCTTCTTATGTGAACATTCTAATGCAATTATTCTTGAACAGTCTTTGTTTAGGTGGATGAAACTGGGCTAATCAATCATGTTAAATACAATTACACCACACCCTTTAATTCTTTATTTAGATTTAATTTGCACTAGTGGTACAATTTTTTCAATCTCATCTGGCATAACATGTCATTGTTTTACTGTGTTTGTAATTGTATCACGCTCTATGTAGTTAATGGCAGCTAGTAGAAGTATTAGAAATTTATACCATACTCATATAACAGCTTGAATATGGAAGAACAGTCAAACTAAGACACACATATCAAAGTTAGTTGTTACCAATTTTTAAACTCAATTAAAATCAAGTTTTAGTGTCCAATGCTTAATGTAACTCTTCTGGCATCTAAATATATACAAGTGATTCGTTAAATGGAATAGTTATTTCCTAACTTTTACTCATCACCATTTTGACTTTCTTAACTACTAGAAACCGTACTTTCAAACACATGCTAAAGTTTGGTGCGGGGGAATGTTGAGGAAAACATAAGCAAACAATTAAGTTAGCTTGCTCGAATCAACATCGAAAGTTTTTCTTCAAATGATTTCTATGAGTATTTTTTCTCCTTGTTTTTAAGTCAACTCATCTTTTAAAAAGTCAACTCATCTGTACCATCAAAATTTTGAATTATTTTTTAAAGAGTCATGTTTAATGCATTATATAAATATCACTTGCAAAAGTTTATAATATTTTAACAAAAGATGAATTAAAAATGAATTTTTAAGTTTTTGACGCTTAAAAATTCATATTGGATACATCTTTGCTAAAAAGTTTTAAATTTTTATCAAAGAGATTCTTATAATATTTTAAACACTTCTATAAAAACTCAATAAAAAATATGAAGAACACACATGAATTGACTTAAAAGTATAGACAAAAAATGCTGATAGAAAATATTTGAAGGTCCATTACTTTTAAAAAATTCGTAAGACTAAAAATGAAATTCGGTATGCATACGAGGACTTATAACTTATTTAACACTAAAATAACTTCTTCAAATAAATTGTCTCTAGATATATTTCTCCTTCTTCACCTGTACATTTTTTTGTCATACACAACTTTGATCTTTCACTATAAATTTTTCTCAATATATTTTTTCTTTTGAAAAAAGACCGAAAACAAAAAATTATATATCTATATGCTCTAATTAGGTTGGTCTGATAGTCTTTGGCTTGTGACATTGAAATATATTCATCTCAAAAGTTCATGTTCCATTCTCCTCGATGTCAATTTTACTAGATTAGTTTGACATCTTAAAAAAATGTGTATATATATATTCAAATAAGTTTTTAAACTGACAAGCAAAGTTGCAGATATGACTCTTATTGTATTTCATTATGCAAAAGATATTTTGTTTAGACTTGTGACATAATAATTGTACGCCCTCCACTACTGACTAAATAATTGGATACCAGCAAAAAGGTGTGGTACTGATTAAAGGAGTAAATGATCATTGTGATTTGTGGTCATGAACTATATAGTACCTTAATCAAAATTACAATAATACCTTTTGAACGTTTCTTTCCTTAGTAAGATTCTCAACTGTGTTTTCTTTTGGTTAGTTGGGTTCTTAAATGTGGGAAAATGATAGGTTGACAATTTGGTGCATCAAATTACTAACAAAATATACACATAATAATGTTACTATAATTTTAAACATGTAAAAATTATAGTAATACACTGCTTCACCTATTTAAAGACAGTTAAATTCCATCCCACACCACCCAAAGAGAACAAAGAAAATGTCTATGAATGAGATGAACAAGAAATCAGAACTCATCTTCATTCCTGCACCAGGAATTGGCCACTTAGCTTCAGCTCTTGAATTTGCAAAACTTCTAACCAACCATGACAAAAATCTTTACATCACAGTCTTCTGCATCAAGTTTCCAGGCACACCTTTTATAGATTCATATATCAAATCAGTTTTAGACTCACAACCAAAAATTCAACTCATTGATCTTCCTGAAGTAGAACCACCTGCACAAGAGCTACTAAAATCTCCAGAATTTTACATCTTGACTTTTTTGGAGAGTCTCATACCTCATGTCAAAGCAACTATCAAAACCATTTTATCAAACAAAGTTGTTGGGTTAGTCCTAGATTTCTTTTGTGTTTCAATGATTGATGTTGGAAATGAATTTGGCATCCCTTCTTATTTGTTTCTTACATCAAATGTTGGTTTTTTAAGTCTCATGTTTTCCCTTAAAAACCGCCAAATCGAAGATGTTTTCGATGATTCCGACTGTGATCATCAGTTGTTGAATATTCCTGGTATCTCAAATCAAGTTCCTTCTAATGTTTTACCTGATGCTTGTTTTAGTAAAGATGGTGGATATGTTGCTTATTATAAACTAGCTGAGAGATTTAGAGACACCAAAGGGATTATTGTTAATACATTTTCAGATTTGGAACAATCTTCTATTGATGCATTATATGATCATGATGAAAAAATTCCTCCTATCTATGCTGTTGGTCCTTTGTTAGATCTCAAAGGTCAGCCTAACCCTAAATTGGATCAAGCTCAGCATGATCTTATATTGAAATGGCTTGATGAGCAGCCAGATAAATCAGTTGTTTTCCTATGTTTTGGAAGCATGGGAGTTAGCTTTGGTCCATCTCAAATAAGAGAAATAGCATTAGGGCTTAAGCATAGTGGAGTTAGGTTCTTGTGGTCTAACAGTGCAGAGAAAAAAGTGTTACCAGAAGGGTTTTTTGAATGGATGGAAATGGAAGGTAAGGGAATGATATGTGGATGGGCACCACAAGTTGAGGTTTTGGCACATAAGGCTATTGGTGGATTTGTTTCACATTGTGGATGGAATTCTATTTTGGAAAGTATGTGGTTTGGTGTGCCAATATTGACGTGGCCTATCTATGCAGAACAACAGCTTAATGCTTTTAGGTTGGTGAAGGAATGGGGTGTGGGTTTGGGGCTGAGAGTGGACTATAGAAGGGGTAGTGATGTTGTAGCGGCCGAGGAGATTGAGAAAGGATTGAAGGATTTGATGGATAAAGATAGCATTGTGCACAAGAAGGTTCAAGAGATGAAAGAGATGGCTAGGAATGCTGTTGTTGATGGTGGATCTTCTTTAATTTCTGTTGGAAAACTTATTGATAATATTAGAGGAAGCAACTCATAAACTATTTTTTTTTTCTGCTACATAGTTGGTGTTTCCTTTTCTTGGAATCAAAGTACGAAGAAGTCATTCTATATGTTTTATCTTTTGTTGGGGGATGTCATTTTATATGTTGGTAACCATAGCTTATGGAAGGCTTATTATTCTACCTAAAAAATTGTTGAATGAATATAATTTGAACATGAAAATAGTTGCAGTTTGTTTATGGCAAATTTACACAAGCAAGCACATGTGTATATTCTTTTTTATTTCAGTTCTGTTTAGAGAGATTATATAATATTGTTTGTCGTTTATTAACATCTGAACTTGGCTTGAAATTTTAATACCCACATTTTTCCTATCAAAGATTAACCATAAAACAACCTGATTAACCTTTACATTTGACGTGGTAACTTGGTCAATTTCAAGTAAAGTAAAACCTTTTTATGATAAATGATTTTAAAATAAAATACTACACCACGTAAGCAAAATAGGTGAGCAGAGTCTCTCTTCCTCAATCCAAAATGTGTTTTTAAGAATCACATCTTTATGCAAGGCTGACTATGAATGAAACTAACTCAAAATTCGTTAGAAATTCAATTTGACAATTAATCTATTGAACACAATCCGATAGACAAGTTTGGACTAAAAACAGAGATTGTGAAATTAATGAGTTAAACTCAAATTATGTATGATTCAACCGAAGTTGAATTTAGAATTTGAACACAAGTTTTAACTTGTACAACGGGAATGTCTAGTCAGAGACAGAGCAAGGTGTATCAATTAGGACCAATAAAATTATTACCAACTTTCACAGGTCTTTACTTTTGTGTATAAACGTTTAGTTATGAAAACATAATTTTTTCAAAGTAAAAACTTTTTGGTGAAAAAAATTTACACAACCATGTTCCAAATATATTGAATGCATGATGCATTAGCGTTGGTAGTTAGACACCAAATATTTATCAAACTCACTAATCCAAAAGGGAAATCATTGCTGCTCTCATGGCAGTGCAAGTAAATCACATAACAAAATAACTATGGAAGTAATTATAAGGAACGAGCAACATTTATAAGGAATGAGCAACACTTTAGGTTGTCAAATGTCATTATAGTTAAACTCCAATACCCATTCTTGTCGATGATGATGAACCCAGACCCCAAAATTGCCATTACCTTCTGGACCTCTTTTCTTCTCTTCGGTCAGAATCATTTCTTCCTTTTGATTCGGATCGATCAGTATCTTTTCTATATGATCTGCTATCTTGCTTCCTATCATGATCTTCTCTTGACCTCGGCTCAGATTCATCTTCAGTGTGCTTTCTTGATCTCCTCTCTTCCCTGTTACCATGTGTTTCTCTTGACTTGCTTCCAAAATCATCAACATCCCGCCTACTTGGTCTTTTATCATCTCTTAGATCAGAATCTCTCAACTTGGGTTCAAACTCGACATCATTTTGCTTTATTGACCTCCTGTCTTCCCTTTTATGATCTCTTGGCTCAGGTTCCCTATCATCATAACCATTCCTTGATCTTTTTTCTTCTCTCCTATGTCGATCTTCTCTTGATCGATGTACAAATTCATCATCTTCATAGTCTCTTGGTCTCTTTTCTTCTCTTCTACTAGAATTTTCTCTTCCCACAAATTCATCATCGCCATCTTGCCTTCGCAACATCTTTTCCTCTTCTCTATCTCTAGTTTCTGGAATGCGATTTGGTTGGCTGTTGCCATACCTTCTTTCTTTCTTGGGACCATCATATTTGTCATTATGCCCTTTTGCAATCCCGTTATCACCCCAACCAGTATTTGCAGCTCTCTACAAAAGAATAACACGGTCAGTGAAGAACTGAAAACATACAATAAGGTAGCTGGACAAATCATCTAACGTCTAAGCAGTATAAGGATCTATTCCAAGTTTCCAATAATCAGCGAATTTTGAAACTTCAACCATAAGCAAACCAAAACTGAGTATAAACTATACAAAAAATTAGAACTAGGAAGATAAAGAAGCATCAAAGAATTACACAGCAACAGCAGGGTGATGAAGACAAATAAATTCAGATTTCAAGTAATAAGAACTTAGAAGGCATATCTACAATTATGCAGTACAATCTGCAAACTCAAGCTTAATCGCTGCCTAAATTTCTATTTTATTGCCTGGGTTATAACTTGGGAGACACATATATCAGTCATACTACGGAGAACGAGCTTCCAAATCTAGGTCAGCATGTTCGATGAAAGAGTAGTAAAGCAGCCTAATTAGTAATTCACTAAGAACATATTCAGAGAAGTGTAAGATTTGTGTCATCGTTGTGCCATACCTTTAAGCTTGGAATTAGTTTTATAATATTAATACATTAGAAATGCATAAGGAGTAGCCAGCCAAACACAGAGGAAGACCTAGAGAAACTATTATGAAGGATCAAGAGATTAATGAGTTGGATGGGGATATGATATATGATAGAACATTATGGCGGCTTTTGATCCATGTAGCCTGCCCCCTTTAGTGGGATAAGGCTTGATTATTGATGTATTTAGAAATGCATATAAGATATCAGATAGAGAATTAAAATTCAGATTCCTATTTCAACGGCACCACATATGCAGACTGTGAGGTTTGGAACCAATAATTTTTACTAATTTTAATCATTTTTCAATATCCCATTCCATCACTGGTAATCTTTCTATACTTCATAAGTGGTTATCATAGAATAAGGCCATTGCAAGAGCGGACACAAGATTATCGGTATTAGAGGCGACACTCACAAGAGCTTACATGGATTTCTCTTATAATATAAACACTTAGTGTAAGTTTGAAAGAGCTTTATGGAACTACAAATATGAACACAAGTTGTTTTTATCTCGTTTTCATAAACTCCCTAGAGTAGCATATAGAAATAACACATACTAAGAACTTATGCAAAGTTTCTCCTCATTCCCTCCTCAATTGTAGAAACATTTTGTACATAAGTATTTCACGGTAAGTGATTAAGCACTTAATGAAGTTGTATACCATAACGCCTCCTAAAGCATAATCGAAACAAACTGCAGCTCAGAGATACCATGTTGAAATAACCACAAAAACTGTGCAATGTAATTCAATTACAACTTCAAATAAAGTTCAGCACAGAGCTATAGACTAATCATCAAAACCAAGGCGATAGCTGAATTTTAGTCATCAAGCTTCAATGTTTGCTAATAAATTAAATGTTCAACTTCACCAACTATTTTGCACCATTCTACTTGGAAAATTTGTTTACATATGACCACTAATGTTCTTGTCTCCAATCATTGTAAGGTTTCCGAGAAAAAGGAAAACAGGGTTCTCTGCTACTGTGTGCTCTTGACTGGAAGAGTGATTCCAGAATTTCTAACTCTAAGTTTCTATATTCAAGAGGTACAAACAACAATCAAGCCTGATCCCACTAACTGGGGTCGGCTACATGGATCAAAACGCCATAATATTCTATCATAGGTCATATCTCTATCCAACTCATTAATCAGAAGATCTTTCTTAATAGTTACTCTTACAGTTTTTCTGGGTCTTTATCTACTCTCCTCACTGAAAAATCTACAGGTCTTCTATCTACATGGCCAAACCACATAAGCCAAATACACAGAAAAAATATCAGAACCAGAACAATGATGAAAATGAAACTAATAGTGGAGTAAGCGGCAAAAAATCCCTAACAATGCACATAAGAGTTCTCCAATAACTAGATTACAGAAAAGAAAACGGAAAACCACATCAGCAGCTTTTCACAATAGGAATAGCCGACAGCTATCAAATCCCCTCTCCAAAAAAAAATTCCACGTGTTAATCAACTTCTGATATGGCCACCAATACACAAATATACTTCTTTCCTAGAATATTATATTTCTACATCTATCGTCACATAAAACCTGATGAATCATTTGTCCAAAAATCCCAGCTATGCCAGTAATACATGAATTGGACTTGTGTATGATCCTACTCGTGAGTTTACAAGGGTCTGTTTAGGTCAGTCGGGCAAGGGAAGTAAATCCCAGCTATGCCGGTAATACATGAACTGGACTTGTGTATGATCCTACTTGTGAGTTTACAAGGGTCTGTTTAGGTCAGTCGGGTAAGGGAAGTTACTGTATTGAGGTCATGTTTTACTCTACTATATATTGAAGTCATTTTTTATCTTTTTCTTGCCTAGGTTTCTTTCTTTGAAGATGAACCATATCTGAGTTAAGAATAAGATCTGTTGACACCAGTCTTAGCATACTTGTCAAACTTGACAACTTCATATAATTTCTATTTTATCAATCCAACCAATAAATAAAAAAGGCTAGTTGGCACTTCATTGCACTAATTTTACTTTAATGTATAGTGCGATGCTTGAAAATTGAAATATATTTTTGCTAACCAGTGCCAATCAAGAAATTGAAAATCTTCATTGAAAAGTTCTTCTTTAGGTAACAATAAATGCTTCACTTCTCAACACAAACTTTCAAATTTATAATTCCAGTTCATCAACCAGTGTCTAGGCACTAGTTATCATTTTCAAATTTATAATTCCAGTTCATCAACCAGTGTTTATGCACTAGTTATCATTTACCTTAAAATATAAATAATATCCACTGTAAGGTTATATAACTACAGTTGTCTAAATTATCCAAGATTTGGCATACTAATCATGAAGATGATATCACATGATTGATGATTCTACAGTCAAATTGGTTATATGAAAAGCTATTAGGTGAAATAACTGTATATGTGTGTATGTGCAAGAAGAAATTCATTAAAACAGGTAAAACACATATACATTGAAAGAGAAACCAGACAGCAAGCCTGCTTGACAGTCATTAAGGTTGTAGGTGTGTAGCATCTAACTAGAAATAAGACTTATTAGCTAAAATGCTGAATTCTTAATGATAGCAAAGATAGATCAACAGCCTATGCAAAACTTGTGTACAACTTGTACAAAGTTTCACTCCCACAATCAAACAAAAACGCCTCAATCAAATAAGCCAAAAGGCATTGCATATGAACACTTCAACTATGTTTAACAAAAAGTCAAACTTCAATGTTCAAATTTTCATGATAAGGTCATCGTAGTAGTAGAACTAGCATACATAACTATTAATAAACAATTAAAATCAATGATAATTCAAAATACTTTGTGGCATAGTTATAAATAAATGCTTACTTGCTCATCATGAGAAAATTTACAGCCAGCTCCACGAGTACACTCCCCTCTTTGGAAAGCTCGACAAACACCACGGGCCTCCCTTTTCTGCTTTGCTTCCTCTTCATCTTCCTCTTCCATCTTCTTATATTTATCAACATGATCCACCCTAATAATCCTGCCTGAAACCTGAGCTCCATTCAGATTATCTGTGACACACAAAACCAAACATTACAAAGCAATTCAGCAATAAAACCATGAAAAAATCAAAGAGTAAAATAGTTATTTATGTCTATAAATGTGTCATGTTGTCACAATAGTCCTTGAATGCATAAGAATAACAAAAAAATACATGAATGTATCTTCCAAAAGTCAGTTTGATCCTCGAAAGTGCGTTTTGTTATTTAGTTTGGCCCTCAAATGTGTCGTCCTTTAGCAAATTGATCCATACAATTACTTACAAAAAAATACATTTGGGCGTGTTTTTGTAATTTTGATACATCCAGGGATAACATAATAAAAAATATATTTTAGAATTATAGGACAAAGAGACGAACCAACAGCAAGATTAGTGCTTCGTTGATCTTCATACGCTAGGAAAGCAAAACCCTTCGATTTGCCAGTACCTTTGTCTCTAACAAGATTAATATCAACAACCTCCCCATATCTGGACATCACCAAAAACAAAAAAACTTTAGTCCTCAAAACACAAATTAACAATAAAATTTCAATTAATATGCACCGACACGGTAAGGATACTATCAATCAATCACACACAAATTAATTGTGATTGATTGACAGTGTAAAAAAAGTTTTACATCGACAGTGCATCAAAGTTAATCTCAATCATTGAATGCATGAAAAGAAGACATACTGGGCGAAAACAGCGATCACGTCACCCTCGGTGAAATCAAAGGGGATACCACCAACGAAAACATAAGCGGAATCTTTGTATTTAGTGTGCCACGAAGCGTCTTCGCTTATGTTAAGTTCAGCTTCTCTTGAATTGATTTGTTGAATGCGCTTCACCAGTGTTAATGGGTTCATGTCTCTTAACCTAACAGTGCAACACTGAAAATTAGGGCAAAAGTGATAACAAACGATAAGAATGGGTTGGGAATTATGTCAAACAGGTTGTGTGCAATCGTAAGCGATTCAATTTTAAGTCAGAATTTAGAAAAACAACACTAAAAAGATTATGCGATTTTGCTACTAAAATTAAAACTAAATAAAGATATGCGTTATAAATACCTTGGAATATGTGAAAATTAGGGCAGAAAGAAAGAACCCTACTACTATACTACCACCGAAGTGCTTCTGCAAAGGAATCGTATAAAAGGTGCTTCGCGGGGAATACGAACTACAGGCGAAGGAAATTTTGTCTTTGAGATCTATTTTCACCCCTTGCCTACTAAAATATTTCGACTTAATATAGTTCCAAAGTTTTCAACAAAAATTAATTAATTTGATCACTTCAGTAAAAAAATTTGTTTTTACTACTTTAGTAAAAAAAAACTGACTAAAAATTGTTTCCACATGCAATTAAACTTGTATTCTTAACGAGTGTCCCTGGAACACTCCTTAAGCATCGTAAATTAGGAAATTATTATTTAAAAAAAGTAAAATAGTTCAATTTTCAATACATTAAATACACAATTTTTCATAAAAAGTTTTTTCAAAAAGAAAAATTCATAAAAAGTTACCATCTAAAACTCTTAAAGAATGCTCTGAAGGCGCTCTCATTAACATTTTTCTTCTTTTAAACAAAGTTCCTTAAAGATTATTAATTATGTGTCATATTAACTATCATATCATTGCACTTAGAATAATAATGATTAAAAAACCATCATATTATCACGCTTATAATAAAACTAAAATAAAAACTAGCATATTATAGCATATGTTGTTTTTCTGTGTTAACTCTCCGAAGAGAAAAGAGGTCATAGTAATATGAAGATTGGCCGCAAGATCTCACATATTATTCAAATAGGCTTAATGAAATTTTATATATAACAATTGACAAATTAATGGAAAGACGAGCACATTCTATCAGAAAATTTTATTGTGTTTCATTCTACATATATTTTATTTAAATTCCATTATAACATTAACTGCTTATATTTTTAAACTTAAATTAAAAAAATTGTGAACTAAACTAGGTGCTTAATTTTTCAATTCTCTATAATTTTATGTGGATTTTAATTTTAATTTAACAAATAAATGAATTGTTGAAGGTTAATATGTCTGAAAAAATTCCGATCAAAAAGTAGTTCCTTGTTAATTAGGGACACTTTATGTCTAGAAGGAATCCAATCAAAAAATAGATCCTAGATAGTTAGGGTCATAGGCCCGTTTGTTACTGACTATAAAAAATTATTTTAACGTTTAATAATTTAGAGATTTTATAAAATAAAAAAATGAAATTTATTTGTATTTGTTTATCGTAATAGAATCACTTTTTTTTTTTTAAAAATAATTTACTTTGTTTGTATGCAACTATATATAAAAAAAGTTATCAAAAAAAAACTATATAAAAAAAAATTGTAACAACTTTTCATTTGAAGTTGTTTTCATATTACTTTTAGATTTTGTTTTTTTTTAATTGTAACAAATGGATGCAATACTCTTAAACGTAGTTATTTTTTCACTTAAAAAAACTATAACATACAGTCTTTTAACTTTTGAGTTGTTTTTATATAATGGTATAGATATAATAACATAGATTATTTATTTCTTCACATGTGCACCCATGACATAAGCCAAATGAGAGTCATCGGAGTAGATGGCGTCAGAGTCTTCATTCTCCACGTTTTCATCACTTTCTTCAGATGAAGAACTAATTTGCTTGGAGTCAGCAAGACTTCACAAGTATCAGATACGTGTCTTTGAAAGACCTCAAGGACTCTGAATAATTTTCAAAATACTTTGTCCTTTGTTTGAAGAAAACGAGCCCCTGAGACGACCATGCCTTGCAGTTGTATACATAACTTGGTTCAAGACAAAAAAAATAAACGAATGGTGGGAGCGGGGCTCTGGTATTCACACCAATATTGGGAGGCTTTCATCAGCGCCCAACTCAGAGGATGAAGTTAAGAAGGGGCAATATGCAAATGGCGTAGAAGTCTAACCTCAAAACTAGTAAAGGGAAGCCTGGCATGTAATTCTCGAAACAAAACGTCATACATAGGGAAGGAGCTGCATATCTTTTTGTCATCCCTAAGGTGCTCAACTCACCACTTGCCTTCCAGGGCCTTGCCAAGAAGATCATCAGTCGTACTTAGACTCTCCACGTCATTGTGGTAGAAAAGCGCGCTCAGAACATTTGGACTCACCCAACTATAGTTTCCAGCATCAGGTGGAAGTTCCAGAATCACTGGCTATAACTTCTTTATGTCCTCATCTCTGTTCACAGAAAGATAGCGAGAACCATCAGGGACATCTACGAGATTTGTCATCTCAACCTCACCAAGGGTATGATCAACGCCCACACGCCATTTTTTGTAGCAAGCGTGGAGAGAAAGAAGATTTTCCAACTCCAAGAAAGGGTTCTGGTTGGAGTCCATAAGACTGAAACATTTATCCTCTCTCGAGTCTACTTCCCTAATCATCTTACTCCCACCCTCAGCCAGAGAACTGGAAGAACATTCACTTAAGTTTTATGGGTTGGGACTCCTCTCCATTTTAAGCGTAAAAGGGAAAAACTAATAAGAACAACAAATAGAGAAGAAAGATAATAGGGAAAAGAAACTACCTTTGATTTCTCTGAAAAGTCTCGAAATTTGAGGTTTGTTGGTACCAAACAACTAAAATGGAGATATTTAAAGTGAATCCCTAAGCTTCATGAAAAATCTGGAAGGATGCCAAGAAATCAAAAGAAAAATCTCAAAAGAGTGAAAGGAGCAAAGAATTTTATTTTATTTTTTTGCAAAATATAACCGCAGAAAGTTCAATAGTTCGAAAAGAGTAAATGAGATGGATGTTTGCCCCTTTTATAGGCTCCGAAAAAGTTGAATCAAGGACCAGGATCAATTTGAATTCGAATGGTGCAATCTAAAATCTAGGGGTACCCTCGAAAATTGAAATACACTTGAGTACTAGGAGCGTGTGGTTCCCAACATCCAGACGCGTGAAAGACACACAAGTGACACGTAGGGGGAGAAACTGAAGAGACATCTTGTCGGATCCCTTCAAGTTAGATCACCATAATTGTCAATTTTCCCCCACTCATGATGCAAATGTCTCCTAGAAGCGATGCACGAATCCTGTGAGCATGACACAAATCAGCATAAGTCGACAAAGAGGTGGACCTCTGGTGCACGACACAACTTCGAAAACGTCTTCAAGGTTGCAACCTTACAATGCAAAAGGAGCCGCCATCGAGAACGAGCCTTGAAACAAGTCCACTACGTCATAAAGATGAGCCTTGAAACTGTTTAGGCTGGCATAAAGCCCAATGAAAAGGGCCTAACAAAGCAAGGCCCATATTACTTAGGGAGAAACTCCATGAAAGGTGCAAGTAAAATCCCCATGTAGATTACCGCACAATAGCACGCCATGATCAAATCATAGCCTTCAAAGTCATCTCTAACAGCTTCCAGGATTCATGCTACAAAATCCAGAGACACATATTAACCTCCTCTGCTATATAAGCATGACTTAGCGTCACACTCAAGGTACATTCTCATTCATCCATTTTTCGGACACAATCCACCTCTTTCACATACTAACTTAAGCGTTGGAGTGTTAACGTGTCTGCAGACACCATTTTCCTCCGCGACAGAAGCTGCTTTCCTCCATACTGGAGCACCGTGAATCACTGCGACTGCAGTCATCCTCACCGGAGAACCACCACTACATTTCTATGATCTACACCGAACAAATAAAATAATATTGTGCACAAGAAGGTGGAAGAGAGGAAATGAAGAAGTAATTCTTTATTTATTTTTTGAATAATGATATTTGTACACCTTTAGGGTCCGTTTGATGATCATAATATGATAGAGACAAGATATGATATAGAACTGGATAGAGACATGATATAATATGGACATGATAAACATTAATTCTGTCATGTGTTTGATGCGCACACGATAACAATTAGGATACCATTATTTTATTATAATTAAATGAGAAAAACTACTCTCGTAATTAAGTAAATATTTTAAAAACGGCATGTAATTAATTATGAATAAGTAAGGAACGACAACATTTTAAAAACGGCATAATATCATGGTACTAAATAAGGAATGAATTTCTAATCATGTCAGGATAATTTCTAACTCAGCTTGTACTTAGGGTAAAAATCACAAAGGTAAGTCAGGATATGATAGGAAAATGGTTTATTTTATCCTATCTTTTTGGTGCACCAAACATGAGATTTAAACATGATATAATAAATGTATCATACCATGTCTCCTTATCCTAACCATCAAACGATCCCTTATTTCTTACACTTATCCAACACCTCATTTTCTCTTTATCTATCTATTCATATTGAGGTGTGTTATTCGAACAACTATTTGTAATGAAAACTTATGTGACAATCATAGAACTACAAGATAATTGGAGTCAAACCAAACCCATGAACCGGTCAGTTCCTAGTTCTATCTGGTTTCTTTCTAGTGTTCTATTGTATATAGTACAATTATAACAAGTGGATATAGAACTCTACGAGTAATGCATAGAAAAATTGTAATACATACAACATTGTAGAAGACTTTAGAAAAAATGTGTCAACCGTCTAAAGCCACCACACACACACACACACACACTAATCCAACTAAGCAGTCAACTGTCTAAAGGCATTAGTAATACATACTTCACAAGGCATTGAAACAATCCATTAATGACACTATTATAGACAGATTATTAAACTGATAGATGGTATAAAAATACTTTCATTCATTAAGTTCAAAGAATGTTGAGATAGTACATACCAACTTATTTACAAAATAAATGTAAGGGATGTACAAATATAATTTGGTTCTAGTGTCAACCAAATGCTGCTACAAATGAAAACAGACAAGCCTTTTCCAAACTAAAACAGAATATAAACAAAAGTGATCCATCTCCAAGAAATCAATCGATTCTTCTACACCAACTTGTAGTAACAGTTGTTTTCACAGATTAGAACGTCATATCCCTTGCCACATGGACACTTGAAAGTAAGGCTTAAACACTTATCAACCCACTCTACACTAACAGCTTCTTCATAATCATTTCCCAATTCATCCTACAAAAACATAAATGAATTCCTTCAGCATAAAAACAATTAATCTGAAAGTCATGTATATAGTTTTAACTTGTTGTCGCCATAACTACATCGCTATTGCAGCCGCTTTTTAGAGGATTTTGAGGTCTCTACAAGGGCGTCACAAACACAATTTTAGTCACATCAGCCACATTTTCCCACAATGCAAAGGTTCACATCATGACCACAAGTGCGACTGCAATCGCAATTTAAAATAATGATTACAAGTGCAACTATGATCAGATCAGCAATTTAGTATGCTTCTTAGCCAAACCCCCAGATCCTACATAATTAAGTTGTAATGAGGCCAAAAGTTTGGGTAGTGTTATAGCTATAAACATTCTAACACAGGAAAACAGGTGGCTACACTACACATGAAACTATAATTGAATATGTCATCTTCATTCTTCAGTATGTTCCTGTCTTAAAATTTAGCATTGTTACCCTTCAATATGAAGCCTCTAACTCTAACATATTGCCCACAAAATTCTTGAAAGGAAGAGTATTTATAATTTATTCTTACCTAGATTCGGTAAATTAAAAACCAAAGGAAAAATGCAGTGGAGGGAAGCACAACACACTGTTGATCAAATAATTATTTTACTTCAGATATGTATATGTTGATAAGGGAAAGTCTAATTATTACATTCTAATACATTATTTATGCTGATATTCTGATATAATCAATTACACGATTGTGCAGGTGTAAATAAATATTCTTCTGCGATACACAATTTAGTACAAAATGTCACCAAATATCGGCTATAGTACTGCAGCGTATCCGAATCTGAACAAATCACTACTCTCCGTGATCTGTGATGGACAACTTTGCTACTTACTAGAATTAATGTATATGACTATTGATTAACTACAGAAGAGAAATTATGTGAACAAGCAAGGAAACATTCAATACCTTCCCATAACCCCCGGATCCTACGTAATTAAGCAAGTGCAACTAGGATATACATAAAAATAAGAAAAAAAACCAAATACATTGAAGATTACAATAGAAAAGACAATCACAGTCCAAGATTCAAGACATGTACCTGAGATATGACCTTTTCATCTTCAGCAACAAGAGAGTCAAGAGAGTGTTCTTCTTCTTGTTCTTGTTCTTTTTCATCTTTTTCATCTTCAGCATCAGGAGAGGGCTCCTCTTCTTGTTCTTGTTCTTTTTTATCTTCAGCATCAGGAGAGGGCTCTTCTTCTTGTTCTTGTTCTTGTTCTTTTTCATTTTCTTCCTCATCTTCCATAACTTCATCCCACACTTTCTTCATTTCTTTTAACCGATCCTTCATCCTTCTAAGCCTCTACAAAAAAACAAACAAAACCCATTATTCCATATCAAAAAAAGATTACTTTTTTAGCAAGAAACACAAGTTTCAACACATACCATTGAATCAGGTTCAGGGGTGGTTTTTTCAGCAGAGTTCAAATAGCGAGTAACTGCTTCTTTAACCTCAGAAGGATCAATAACTTCAGATATACATCTCCTGATCGGAGGCAGAGTCTGCAAAGCAGTTGACGGCCCTTTTACCGGCATGGATTGATCCGGCAAGGTGCATGGATCAGAGACACAGCGGGTAAGAGCATTCCCACGAAGACTGAAAGGAAGTGTAATGGCGGAGAAGCCATTACGGGTGAGATTGCTTGCGTCAAAAGAATGCTTCTTGGATGATGGTTGGTGAGCAGATGATGATGATGGTGAACGGCGTTTGACAGAGTTGTTGTGGGTGTGATGATGATGAAGCATTGATGATGTTGGAATAATCATGGATTGTTTCTGTTTGTAAGGGATCAACATGGATTCTTGTTGAATCTGTAAATCAACCATTCTTCTGAATTGTTTTCTTTTTTGTTTTTGGATTTGAATTTGAACTTTGGTTGTAAAGTAAGTGTGACTGGCAAAGAGTTATGAAAAAAGAGAGAAGGTTTGAGTATATATATAGGAGATAGGATATGATGATTTGCTGAGGTTTTCAAGGGTAACTGGTTTTGGTAAGTTGGTTGGGACTTGGGAGAGTTTGTTTGCAGTCACACATTTGCAGGATATATAAGCTCAACCAAATAATCACATCAATCTTTATGTAGTATCATAGAATTAATATTTTTACTATTATATATGCATTTTAATACTTTTTTTTTTCCTTCTGTTCTCAACATCCAATCAAAATGTTTAAAAGAAAAGAAGTTTTACATGATTTATATTTGAGAGATACAAGTTGAACCAAAGTGGATTCTGGCTGGTCATGATTTTTCTTTTCCCTCTTCTGTCCACAATACATCAGTGACTCTAAATTGATATTGAAGGACATGTACATTGAACAAGGCTATTGAAATTTTTACCACCTCAATAATCAGAACATTCATACAAAACATCTTTTTAAATGTGTCTTCTTAGGATATCAAGATTTGACTTCAGTCATTGTCGTATCATATATATCACATTATTAATTCCAGTAAAGAAATGTACGGTAGAAGTAAAAAATTAAAGTTCAGAATTAGCATTTTTTGTCTTTCTAAAATCATTTTACAGGCTATAATTATAAGTTGTCCGGTGGGTGACCTTGTTGCCAACTAGACTCAAATAAGACTTTCTGGTTCTAAAATATCAAAGATATACGACTTTAGAGATTTTCTTTCACCAGAGAAACACAAATTGATCATAAGACTCAAATAAGACTTTCTGGTTCTAAAATATCAAAGATATACGACTTTAGAGATTTTCTTTCACCAGAGAAACACATATTGATCATAAAACAATAAAGTTAACATTGTAGGGCTCATTTTGTAACACTGCAATAGGCAAGAGCGGTGGTGGACTGATGTGATAAACAATTTGACAACTAATCTATTGAACACAATTCTGAACTAAAAATAGAACTTGTTAAATAAATTAGTTTAACTAAACTTATGTATAATTCAGCTCAAGTTGAATTTATAATTTCAACTCAAGTTTTAACTTGTGGGACAAACACCTCCCCCGGTCCTTTAAGTTACAGAGCCAGGAGTATGAGTTAGGAGGGGGCAAGACTAGTAAAATTTGTATCGGTAGTTGAACACCATGGAGCCAAACAATATTTATCAAACTCATTACTCCAAAAGGACAATCATTATTGCTCTCACAACAGTAGAAGTAAATAATATAACAAAATGACTATGAAAGTATTATAAGGAACGAGCAACATTTTGGGTTATCAAATGTCGTTGGACTTACTCCAATACCTATTCTTGTCCACGATAAACCCAGACCTCAATTGCCACTACCTTTTGGACCTCTTTTCTTCTCTTCAGTCAGAATCGTTTCTCTTTTGATTCAGATCGATCAGTATTTTCTATATGATTTGCTGTTTCTTGACCTCGGCACTGCTTCATCGTCAGTGTGCTTTCTTGATCTCATCTCCTCCCTGTTACCATGTGTTTCTCTTTGACTTGCTTCCCAAACCATCAACGTTCTGCCTACTCGGTCTTTTATCTTCTCTAACATCAGAAACTCTTGATTTGGGCTCAAATTCGACAACATCTTGCTTTATTGACCTCCTGTCTTCCCTTCTATGATCTCTTGGCCCAGGTTGCTGGACAAATCATCTAACATCTAAGCAGTAGAAGGATCTATTCCAACTATCAGCAAATTTTGTAACATAATCAACTTTGAAACTTCAACCATAAGCAAAGCAAAACTGAGTATAAACTATGAGATTGAGGGAAATGCCAGGCTGGCAGTTAGTTAGACAATTCTCCTTTAAAGTAAGGTAGGCGTGTGTGCCTCAAGTCATGATTTTCTGTTGAGATCAGTTTTCTCAGAGAGATCAGTTTTCTTCTCTGTGGAGCACTTTGCTCTGGAATTGTAATAGAGATTGAAACTCCATTGTTTAATTTCTAATACAAAATTTACTTTTCCCTTTTATTTCATTACTCTGCTCTATCATTATATAACCACAAATGTCTAAATTATCTATCATTTGGTATGCCTAATCATGAAGATAATATCACAGGATTCTACAGTCGAATTGGTTAATTTTGCATTGTATGAAAAGCTATAAGGTGAAATAACTGTATCGGTGTCCAAGAATTATACCTAGAGTCTACACGTTCTGACTTTATATATGTGTATGTGTACGATGAAATTCATTAAAACAAGTAAAACATGTATACGTTACGTTGAAAGAGAAGCCACTGAGTAAGCAAGCCAATTATTGACGTTGCAGGCGTGTAGCATCTAACTAGAAATAACAAACTTATAAGCTAAAATGCTGAACTTTTTATGTTAGCAAAGATAGATCAACAGCCTAAGCAAATATTCTCTACAACTTACACAAAATTTCACTCCCACAATCAAACCAAAACACCTGATTCAAATAAGCCAAAAGGCATTGCATATGAACACTTCAACTATGTTTTACAAAAAGTCAAACTTCAATGTTCAAATTTTCATAATAAGGTCATTGAAGTAGTAGAACTAGCACACATAACTATTAATAAACAATTTCTTTTTTAAAAAGTAAGAATTCAAAATATTGTGGCATGGTTATAAATGCTTATCTTACTTGTTCATCATGAGAAAATTTGCATCCAGCTCCACAAGTACATTCCCCTCTTTGGAAAGCTTGACAAACACCACGGGCCTCCCTTTTTTGCTTCGCTTCCTCTTCATCTTCCTCTTCCATCATTTTATCCATTCAGATCATCTGAGACTAAATTGTGAAGCCTAAACTCAATGTACTACTAAATTTTCATTACCTGGTTCCATAGTTTTCCATAAATGTATTCAATTAGTTACACTGCACATACTCTATTCTATTCATAATGACTGTCATGGATTTGTATGCCTTCTAATATACATTTTTTTCTTTGATGAAAGGATGAAAACAATGTTCTTTCTGTTAGAAAATTTTACTTTCTATAGCATTGATTTTAGAAAATATTAATGATATATTTGTATGTCATCGTATTCGAATTTGATACATTAACATGATGACACCACTGTGTTGTGAAGAAACAACCTTTTAGTTGTTTGTTATACGTTCTGTATAGTAAAGAAAGTCACATTTTATCTTGACACCACTATGACAGATTAAGTTACTAAGTTGGATAAGTATCCGTAGTAATTTTGTTGCTCTTGAACTTAAAGATTGCAAGAAGTGTGTGCACCTTCCGTCAGTTGGTAAACTACAATCTCTAAAATAACTGGAATTATACAGTATGCATAATCTGAAATACTTGGATGATGATGATGACGATGAATGTGACAACGGTATGGAGTTGAGGGTTTTCGCTTCTCTGGAGGTACTCATCTTAGATTTATTGCCAAACTTTGAGGGGTTAGAGAAAGTGGAAAGAGGGGATGTGTTTTCATGTCTTTCTATTTTGAAAATCGCTTTCTTCCCAAAACTTGAATTGTCATGTCTTCCGTCTCTTAAAGACCCCGATGTTTCGGGACGTAACATTGTGTTGCTGAGGTCAATCTCTAGCTTATGTGGTCTTACAAAACTTACCCTTGATGGAGGTAATAGAGTAACATCCTTCCCAGAGGGGATGTTCAGAAACCTTACCTGTCTTCAAACTCTTTGTGACTGATTTCCCAGATTTGAAGGTGTTATCAAATGAACCCTTGGACTTTGGAGGATCTGTACACATGCAATGAGCTTGAGTCATTACTAGAGAAAATGCGGAAAGGTATGCAATCCCTTTGAACGATAACAATTCATGATTGCAAAGAATCGCGATGCTTGCCGGAGGGCATTCTCCACCTCACTTTTCTTGAGGTTCTGTATATTTATATTTTCTCAACAGTAGAAGAGCGATGCAGGGAGGGAACAGGGGCGGATTAGGACAAGATAGCGCATGTTCCAAAATTAGACATTAGTTGGGATGAAGAAGTAGAGACTTTTACTCTTATATGCTTCCATCACCATCACAAAAACCCTTTGGTAGGCTCTCTACTACCCCTACAACATTCTTATGTTTGGATTTCAAGTGCTCAATTGACTGAACTTTTATTGAAAAATTGTTATATATTCATTATGGAATGATTTGCAGGTTTTTGTAGAGTTGATTATGAAAGATATTTTACTACTCAACTTAAAGGGAAATGTTGTAATAGTTGTGCAGGTAATTTATTATGAATGATGTGAATAACTCAGCAGCACTAAGCAAGACAACACAAGTTACACACATACTATATCTTAGCTTGAAGAAGAATAAACTCACACCTACTTTGACAAAAACACACCCACTTTTGCTTAGGTGGTATTAGTATGGTGTTTTACTTTGAAATCTTTTATCATTAAAAACCTTTACTCTTACTTTTACTTCTTTTTTTACTTAACCTTTACTTTTACTTGTTTGTTATCCGACTAAGTTACTTCATCATATTGAAAAATGAAAAGTATATCAGGTTTTTATTTTAGAATTAAATTTTGACAGTCAAAATAACTGTATTGAAATTTCATGTTATTTCCTAAGTTCAGCTGTTAATAAACTATTATAAAAACCCTCCAAAGAAAACCAAAACTGAATAGAAAGAAAGAACAGTAACTATTTCCATTTAAAACGACTTCTTTATTCGTTGATTCCAAGAAAGGGAAACTCAAGTAGAAAAAAATTATTATCAGTTGCTTCCTATCGTATTGTCAAAGAAGATCCACCACTAACAACAGCATTCCTAGCCATCTCTTGAACAATGCTATCTATACCTATTTAATCCTTCAACCCTTTCTCAATCTCCTCAGCCATAACAAGTTCTTTACTACCTATTCTATAAATGGATATTATGTATGACATGCAAGTGGTATGAATACAATGCAGCCATAATATCAGTAGCTATTTCTCTTATTTTGATATGGAAGAAATTTAAAACCTAAGCTTCCAAAACATAGAAAAACAACTGATCATCTAGCCATCTCAACATAAGATCATGTTGAGATTGATCTAACTAAGGACCAACAACCTAGATAGGAGGAATTTTCTCATCATGATTAGATAATAATGCATAAATTGAATATTGTTCCAAATCTGAAAATGTATAAACATAATCGATATGGTGTCTCTAAACCTCTGAGCTAATTTATATAATAAGCAAAATATCCACCATCTTTGTTAAAAGAAGCATCAGGTAAAACGTTAGAAGGAACTTGATTTGAGAAACCAGGAATAAAAAATTGATGATCAGGATTAGAGTCATTTAAAACATCTTCGATTCAGCGTTTTTGAAGGAAAAGAATGAGACTTAAAAATCTAACATTTCATGTTAGAAACTTGTAAGAGGGGATTACCAATTTCATTTCCAACATCAATCATTGAAACACAAGTAATCTTGGACTAACCCAACAATTTTGTTTGATAAACTGTAAAGGCTCATTTTGGTCCTTAAATATGTGAAGCAATGCCACTATAGTTTCTGAGACAGAGGCAATTCTGTGTCTATCATTAACAATCAAGAATTCTTAATAACGTAGAAGTTCATAATATATTGTTGGGGAGTATATTTCATAGAGAAAAGTAAGCCTTTCAACTTTCTTACGATTTCAGCAGTATATTTACCCTGGTAAATGGCCTGCTGAAGCTCAACTCTGTAGGTTGACGAGTTCCAGTGCCATACACTAAGCCTCGCTTTACCTCATCAGTCTCAAACATGCAACTACTAAAGGTGTATCCAAGGGGAACAGAATGCTTATCAAAATGAGCTAACTGAGTTATAGCTGTCCATTTGCAACCATGACATGAAAAAAGAGGAAACTAAAAACTAATGTCAGGTAGATAGAGGCCCTGTTTGGATAAACAACTTAAGCAAGCGTTTACAACATAGCGCTTATCATATAAATGGCAAAACCTAGAACATATTAAATCATTTGTAACCAAACAAATGATACGGAAATAAAATATATTTCCTATTTAAAACATAATTTCAGAGCATACCTCACCCAACACAAGACTCTCAATATGGCAAAACCTAGAACATATTCTATCATTTGTAACTATAAATGCAGCCAACTGATCTTAGGACCTTCCTGTTCTATATATGAATCAAGTCCCTATATGGAAAAGTAAAAAATACCACATAGTTGGTTTCCAAATGCTCAACTATAATATCACAGAAACCCTTTAGCAGGATCTTCACTCATCTACCCTAATGTCTGCATTTTACAACTTTAACGAGGAAATTACACTCAACAGGGAGATCTGCACCCTAATTTAAAATGTAAGATACATCTTTTATTCACAGACAGAGTACAATGAATTTTACAGTCAGATTCTGTGACAGTATTTTGCTAATGCAACTCTTTTCAGTTGTTAATAATTGTACAGGTAGCAAATTAGAAATTACAACAATTGAAGAAAGAAAAATTTACAAGTCCATTTCCAACATCCAGAGAATCAATCAAGAATCTTGATTTGTGAGATAAGTGCCGATAAAACTCACCGTACAATTACGGTATATGTTTTGTTGTACCTGCCATTGCGGCTGCAATGTAACGGCTTTAGAGACCTCCGCCTCTGGGACCGCATTGGCTATATTTGTCTGAAATTTCAAGCATGGTGCAACCACAACATCAGCAAACACAGTTTACAACCTTGACCTTAACCGCTATATACTCTCACTTCTAACTCAATTCAGAATCAAATTTCAGGGTAGAAAGTAGCCAATGGTGAGGTGCATTAGAAAACCAAGACACGCAATGAAGCATGCATCTCAATACTCAGATTTACACCCCAACTATCTTTCCACAATAATAACAACAGTTATAACAGTATTGGAAGTCTGAACAAATAAACATACATACCACTTGCAGTGCAACTATTATTGTTGCATGAAATGGTAACCTCGATAATTATTGGTTATATACTGTTTCAAAAGGATATGTGGAATTGTATTGTACTCGTTTTTCAAACTAATTTGACAGAGCATTTATTACTCTGATTTGGTGTTTGATTAAGGAAATGAGAATGGGATTTTGATCTTGATCAACATGCATAAACTCATCAAATCAATTACAATATAAACCAATTTCAACCAGTGACCGCAAACATACACTAACTATATACAGTGAATCACAAAAAAAAAGAAGCTGTCAACATTTTCAATAAGCATATTACAAATGTTTAACCAATAAACACTTCATGACATATTATATTAGCTAATGTGGACATACTAGATTATATTATTATAAATGCAATCAAACACATATTAACCTACAAATGCAGCCACCCAAGAGTGCATATAGATCACGAAAATGGTGAAGGAGAATACTTCAAGACCTCCTTCTTCTTCTTCGTATCATCTTCTTAGGTTGACCACTGTCACCACCAGGCATTGAGAGCAGAGATTCTGTATACATAACCACTAGGGATCCATACTCACTGCTACTGAAGGAGCGATGCTCTAGCAGCTGTCCTTTGTCATTATACTTGGCCAATACATTACCAGCATCTGTTCCAACGATATCACCACTTTTTGTACCGTATGTCGGGCAAAAATAGTGAGTGGGAATTCCATCAAAAGACAAAACAAGAGTCTTAATCCAAGAAGATGTCACATTGTATTTTTCCATCACCCATATTTCAACTGTACCATTATCATGTGCCATATCCCATAGACTGAGACATCCTCTAAATACCCATAAATCATACACGTTACTAGGACCAGATGTTATATCAGCTGGCAAAGTCAACTCCAGAAGCTCCCTTTGCATTAAATGATAGCCAAGAATAACATTCGTTAATAGATCATAACAAATAGCCAACCAGTGAATAGCCCCATTTAAGAACGGCTCTACTTTGGAATTTTGACGGGCCAGGCAATAAGGGAAATAACTATCACCATAAATTTCGTTCCACTTATTAGCTCTCAATGAGAAAAGCCCTAAGCGAGTTAACTTATCATAAGCATTGGGATCATATGACATGGAAAGCACCAAGTAATCATCCCTTGACTCGTCATACCCAAAACCATAGAAATGACATGCATCTAAATTGCAATCAATAAGAGAATTTGGTATATATTTGCGAACTCCAGTGGATGGATTCCATAGACGGAGACATGAACCACAACTCAAAAGTATAAACCCTCTACACGAACCTTTAATATCAAGTTCTGTAAAAGACTGTGGAAGCAAAAAACTAACATTCGATGAATAGGAAGCACTCTCATCGTAAAGTGATGTTTCGAAATCAATAGTTAGAGATTCCAGATTTGGAGTTATCAATAGAATTCTAGGAGTGTGTGTTTTGGCGGTAAGTTGAAAATGTGAATTTGCGAAATTGGTATCAGATATAAGAGAAAACCAAGACTTACAAACGCATTTGAAGCAAATAAGAGACTTCACAGGTAACATTAGAAGGATTTGAATGATTAACTCAAGAGGTAGATATTGCTCTGTTTTCTTCATCATCTCCATTCACGCGTTTCCTCCTTTACCAATGTTGTTTCGGATCACTTTGATTTTTAGGTTACCTTTATTATGTTGGTAGGATGATAAATACGCATTTGCCATTCATATTTTCTTTGTACTTCCGCTCATGATTTGTTTCTGAAAGCGCTATGTCACCAATATTTTAGGAGTACGAGCTGTCTTGGGGATAACGAAGTATCTTGGTCTTCCTTCGATTGTGGGTCGAAACAAAGAAGCGACTTATAGCTTTATAAAGGATGTATCTTGCACAAAATTAACTCTTGGAGCAACAAGTGTTTATCGAAAGCAGGTAGAGAGGTAATGATTAAATCAGTCCTTCAATCTATATAAAGAAAATGATAAATGCTTTTTGGTGGGGGCATGATGGTTCTATGAGGAAAGACATGCATGGGCTTTCTTGGGAAAGATTATGGTTCATAAATTTTTTGGTGGCATGAGTTTTAAAGATCTTACTTCCTAATGTTTGGTAAACAGGGGTGGAAATTTCAAACAGACCCTTCTAGTTTTGTATATCGATTATTTAAAGCCCGATATTTTCCTAACAATGATTTCATAGGATCAAGATTAGGGAGTAAATGTGGAGAAGAATATTTAGTTCTAAAATGGTTGTGAAAAAAGGTGCAAGGTGTCGTATAGGCACTAGTTCGAATAATCCGTTGTTTGGTGCACCGTGGCTCAAAGATGGATTATTCTTTGTGCCTGATAATCCTATCTATGCGTCGTTGGCTCATGCTAAGGTAAACGACATTATGTCCCTGATGACTGGAGATCAGCTCAAGTTATTTGAAGGAGTAGTATTGGTCAGATGGCCTTGAATCAGCCGAGTCTAAACCAACAAGAACTAATTTGGTGGGAAAAGCCTTTGTGAGGTCGTTACAAGTGCAATATAGATGCTTCCTTCTCTACATCTCTAAACTGAGTGGGCATTGGGATGTATATTCGTGATGACTTCGGAGAGTTTGTACTTGCACGAACATATTGGTTCTCTCCTCTTTGTGATATTGCAATAGGGGAGGCTGTTGGCCTGCATACGACGCTAGAGTGGGTTTCAAACCTTCAATTTAATAATGTTGATTTTGCTTCGGATTGTCACAAGGTTGTTGAGTCCTCTCATACCAACGTAAATGATAATAATAAATTTTGTTGTATTATTAATGCATGTAGACACTTGTATCCGGATATATTTCAAAACTCTCATGTCGAGTTTAGTAGGAGGCAAGCTAATGGTGACACTCATGAGTTAGCAAGGGTAGCCCCATCTGAGCACAGCCCACGCGTTTACGATGATGTACCGTCATGTATTTAACAAATTTTAACTAGTGAAATGCATTGAATTTCTTCATTAAAAAAAAGTTGTGTCTCCTTTCGATAATAATAAAACGATGTAGTAGTAACATTAATCATTTAATGTATTAAGATTTTAAATAGTTTTTAATTTTACATTATGTTAGTCAAAATAGTTTCTTATGTAAAAATATTTTGTTAATATTGTCATATTATTCTTTAGATATATTTATTTATCATCGTATCAGTCTCTATACGTGCTTACTTATTATCATTTCAATCCTATATGAAGAGTTAATGTCAACATTGATGAATTATTTTAACGTCGAGGACTATTTTGACTACAATGTGCGCAAGCAGAGAAAATTTTGTAATTTCAATACATTGAGAAGACTATTGTAACTACTGGTTACACATTCAGAAACCAAAATAACTATTTCTCCGTAAATTCATACTTGTTTTATATATATATAGGGTTTGTCTAACATGTGCAACATTGCACATGTTAAAGAAACTAAAATTAGCAACTTTTTATTGAAAAACTATAACTATTTAATAAAAAATTATATATTTAATATAAAACGTTCAAGTTCCAATGCAAACTTACTACTTTAAATTTCTTAAAATGTGCAAATTTGCACATGATAGAAAAACTCATATATATATATATATATATATATATATATGGAAAATGCAAACATGCTTTTAAAATGTGGATTGACTTTGATATTCTTAAATTAATAAATCACAAAATTAGTCTTTAATTTTCTAGGGTGTTTCCAATTAGATTTATGATATAAAGAGTATTTTAAAGAAGTCCTTAACTCTATTAAATTCTCAAGTTGGTCATTATAACTAACCACTTTTTTTTAACAACATGATAGGTAGGATAAACAGTCATTTCATCCATGAACGTGTAACGAGTAGTCACAACAATCCTTCAATGTAGTGAAATAATAAAGTAGTTCTTCATTGTGCACTCCATTAATCAAACTAGTCTCTGATGTTTGTAATTTCCCTACAATCAAAGTATATTTTGTCATTTCGTCATTGAGAACTAATGTGACTACCATTTACACATTCAAAGACAAAAATTACTATTTGCCTTATAACTTAACAACTTACAATCAATTTAGTTTCCATAGCATTGCCATTTTAAGTTAAATGCTTATCATAGTTTGTTTATATAATTAACTTGTCATACCCCAATTTTTGACCCAAATTGTCACTGACACGTGTTGTTGGACCCTACGTTCGTACACAGTTTAATCTGATCGACCTCTGATTTTCAGTGAAAATTTCGGCAGAGAGGTATTTTAAAATACCTCATGTTGGTTCCGAGTCGGGCCCTCTTCTCTCTTTATTTTTCATCTTATATTTAATTTCCATCTTTTATTTAGGTTTTTAATTAGTTTTAATTTT
>Ga0228710_1001014_pt1 | contig 40316 bp, 20 predicted proteins | sample MedpolnodulmetaG_FD_177995 | JGI IMG/M metagenome (GOLD analysis project Ga0228710, IMG submission 177995) | Root nodule microbial communities from Medicago polymorpha collected in Santa Monica, California, United States - pink nodules | ecosystem: Host-associated > Plants > Roots > Nodule... | reverse complement strand
GGTTTTTTTTTTTTTTTTTTATGGAAAACAACTATCAATTTTTGATACTTTGGACAATTATTTGTCTTTTCTTATAATTCTCTTGACTATTTGTTATATCATTGTATCTATCTCCAAGTCTGCAATTAATCGTTGATGTTATTTTGACAAAATAATAAATAATACTCCTATTTTGAACAAATGATAAATAGAAAGGAACAAAAAAAAGCTCTGAAAAACAACACACAAAAAAAACGGACAGAGTATTTTTATTTTTTGAAAATTTACTACTGGATGGTATACAATTATCAATTTTCGAATCTATATTTGAGGGTAGGAAATGTTGTTTGTTGTATGATCAATAAGTTTACATGGCTATGCTCAACGTATATGTAGCATTACTCATGTAGTAATGTGTACATGGCGGAGTTGTAGCAATTTTTTTCAGGATTGCGTTTTGCTTGAGATAAAGGTTTCATGCTAATGGAGTTGGAACTAGATTTTGAGGCTGTTATTTGGAACTAGATTTTGAAGCTGTTATTTGTAGTATTTGGAGTAGTGGCGGAGACAAAAAATTTATAGAGTATGGGCAAAATTTTAACCGTAAATTCACATGTCATATAATATATAAATAATCTTAAATTGAAGTAAAAGAAACTCGTCATTTTGTTAATAAAAGTACAATCTGAAATAAGAGAGATGAAACATAATATGTCAATAGTGTGCTAAATAAAATTAGGAGGTAAATGTCTTTTCAAAGTCCTCTTTACGGTGAATGTCAGAATAATATCAACATCATCAAGTAACTTGAATATCTCCCGCTCGGTGTAACATATCATCAAGTCATTGAACAACACATCGTTGATCTTGTTGGTTTCAATTCTTTCTCAAGGGCTTATAAGATTATTTTACTAGCTTATTGATAGAGATTGACAACTGGTGGACTTCCAACTTTTGTTGATGTTGGTAATATCTTTGGTGCACTCGTTATTGTAGAAGATCCACAAATTAGAAAATAAAATCTCATTTATTATGCTATGTTGTAGAAGTGATTGTAATTTTTTTTAGGTATGAAGTGATTGTAAGTTGTAACTAGATAGTATGTCATTTTGTCTGATAAGTGATTCAATTGTTATCATCAATTAAATGAGCAATGGAGTATATATAGGTTTGGGTGAATGATATAATAGTTCATAGTTAGGGAGAATTATTCTAGTTAAGTTACTTCAAGAATTTATTCTAAAAATCAATTATAGATTTATAGTAATCAATTTAAAATTTCAATGATATTGATTATATTATTTTATTATATTGATTGAACTAATTTTAGTGGTAATTTTATGAATTATTCATTTTATAGAAAATATAAAAGTAAAATAAAACAATGATAAGTTTTAGTGACAACCACAACCGTAGGTAGAAGTCTATAATGTTTTGAAAATGGTCTCCTTCGAATTACCCACGGTTTTGTCCATAGGTAAAGGTGGAAAACATATAATGACAACCATGTTGCAGTTACACACAAATTTAGCTACAACTTTTTTTCCTATAGTGACGTATTTTGGCCGTCACTTTAAAATGTCCTGCTTCGAATTACCTATGGTTTTGTCCGTAGGTAAAGGTGGAAAACATACACTGACAGCCATTTGGCAGTGACAAACAAATTTTGCAATGATTTTTTTTCCCTATAGTGACCTATTTTAACCGTCACTAAAAGTCAAATTTATTGTAAATTTCTTATAGTGATACAAAGAAAATGTGGGTTGAGCCCGGGCATGTGTCCAGACTCGTCGGGTGGTAAACCGTCCGTGATCTGGAGTAAAAAGTTTAGCTGACTAACTCACTGCATTGAGAATTTAATTGACTAACTCACATTGGTCTAAAATAAATGAATCTCACGAAGTGTCTTTAACAAGGTCTCACAGAGTAAGAAAATCAACTATTTTGAGCCATAATCAGGGACAGATGCATGTAAAAGTCTACATAGGCTTGTGCCTGCACTTAAGAATTGATATTTTGACCATTTAGCCCACACATATCACAAATTCTCTCTCTCTCTTGACCCACACATACAATCACAAGTAACAACACAACCACCTTCATGTTTTCAAATATAAAAAAACAATAGGAAAATGTTACCTAGTGCCCCCAGAACACTAGTTAAAGAAACATGTATAATAAAAATTTATTGGAAAGTGTACAAAATATAGTCTTCATTCAATGTAAAATTTACCTTTTTTGTTTCTTTAACTTGTGTCCGGGGACACTAGTTAGTATGACCCAAAACAATAACTTATTATAACAAAATAAGATTATCACAAATCATTCAATATTTTTGAGAATATCAACAATTTTTAAGGACAATTATGATCTATATTTTTTTTTCTGGTCAAATAGTTTAATGATTAAAAATTTATGTCACAATGACCATACCAATTAAGATATGTTCACGAGTCTTACAAATTTATATATAAGATGCCCCCACTATTCAAAATTCCGGATCCGTCACTAACCATAATGAGACTTGTTTGTGAGGACCAGATAACTAGGTTTACTGAATTTTTTTTTTTGCTTATTATCTTATTCTTATCATTAGCAATTTATTATAGATCGAAGGATCATGGCTCATTGGGTGTCTATATATACTTAGAGCTTTTATGTGATAATGTAGATCATCTTAGCTTAGCAAATGTTGTGATCAATCACGCTCATGTCTACTCTTTGAAATCTCGTCTTTTGTATGTTTCTAAAAGGGTCATTTATCTGCAATCTTATGTAGTGAGTGTTAGTCGTGTCCTTTTCCTTCACACCAAATTTGGATGAAAAAATCATTGGTTCATTAGTAGTTGGATGCATGTGTTAGAATCGAATTTTCGAGGGAGCAAGGTTAAATAAGACCATGAGTGGCAACTATCATGCTTAGGGCAGGATAAATGCCAACTTTCTTGAAAGCGATTAGTAAGTGAGTTTAATTACTCTCTATCCCATATTAAGTGATACAATTGACATTGTCACATATACCGAAGCACAATTTTGATCTTAAATAACTTTATTAATCTATTAGAAAAAATTATAAAAAATTGATATTTTAAAAATATTCACCGAGACGAATCCAACGACATCTTATATGATATTATTTATCTTTGTATATTAGTAGAAAAATACGGTCACAGTATGTTAGGTAAATAATGTTTATTTTCAAACATGTCATCTATTATAGGACGGATACAATAATTTATAATCAAGCTGATGTGTTGATGAGTAAAAACTAAATAAATAATCAAACTCTTTTTTTTTGACAAAAAATAATCAAGCTCATGTGATGTCAGAAAATATTCTATTACATTTTCAAGAAAATATTGGATTATATAATGATTTAAACGTGGATTAGTATACGTTTGTAACTTAATTCAGTAATTGCATTTTGTCGCGGTGATTTTCGGATATCAAGCTATTGGTTTAGCGTTGACTCGCAAATTCTAGTTCACCACTGAGCTTTTATTTTTTCCAAGGAAAAGGGAAAAAGATCGAATGAACCCTATATTTTAGAGATTAAAGGTTTGGGGGTTGGTTATGCAAATTGAATGTATTAGCACCCTAAATGTCTACAGTACTATATAGGAACCTCTTGCTTTTATTTATCTTGTGCTAAATTAATTATTTGCTTGTAAAGAAAAGTTAAGTGTGAATAAAAGAAAGAAAGAAAATGTTTTTGTGTTTTTGTTGATTTGGAAAGACAAAGTTTTTTGCCTACGTATCCGAAGCGGGATCAAAATCACGTAGTTCAGGGTAAAAAGCCGAGTGATTTGTTTGATTGATTTTAAAGTTTAAAAATAATCTTGAAGATAACAGGACGAAATGACATAGAAATAAAGTGTGATTGATTGGTTTTAATAGAAGAAAATAAAAGTTCAAATATGATTAAAATTGATTAAAGTTTTGATTTAAGAAAGATGTATGAGTCAGTGAAGCTTCATAGGGTCTTTCTATCGCATCTTCACAGACATGTCTATTTCACCTCTCCGAGATTGTGCCCAGATCGTTACACCTTTCGTGCGGGTCAAAACCGACAAGGTATTTTGCTACCTTAGGACCGTGGCCGCCGTTCACCGGTCGATAAAGGTATGGGCCTATGGGTCGAGTTCGTAGTAGCAGAGGGACAATTAAAGTACGTGGGGTCTGCTTGGTGAACCGAAGTAGACATGTATCCCCTTGATATAGAACGAACTAGCCACTCATTATTGTAGCAAGTCACCGTGGGTCTTGCGAGCTTCCGGGCGTATACGAATCTCCTCGATTCCTCTATATGTAAGGAAATAGCTACATCCAAAAGAAAAGGGGCAATGGTCGCCCTGGACTCTCCCAACAGTCTTAAACCTTTTTCAGTCAGGCTAAGGCTTGAATGGCGCTCTTAGAATGGTTTATACTTCAAGAAAACCAACATGGCTGGAAAAAGGGAAAGCTATAGCACCAGTCCAATCCTTCATTCTGCCTTTGGGTCTGCCCGTTTAATAAAGTAGTCGTCGAGAGTGGGCACAAGTACTCACTCACTTGGTTTGAAATCCAAGGTTTGTTAATAAAAAGATATTTGTATTAAGAAAATGAAAAAAGGAAAGTCACTTGATTGAAAATCAAGGTTTATTTAGAAAAAAGATTTTTGTGAAGTTTTTGATATTTAAATGTTTTTGATTTTACTTTTTTTCTAACTAAGATCTAAAAATTAAGCGTGATAAAATAAACTAAAGCGCGAGAGATTTTTTATAATGACGTTGGATCAAGATGAAAGTCCCATTTTCCTTGGATTCGACTACACTATTTTTGCGTTTTGTGCATTAAAGCGGAATAAATAAATATGCATGCAATGTAAGGTTCTCATATATATTTACAATTGTCCCTAAATACATTCTAAATCACAATAATTAGAAAATAAATATGAAATGCATAAACTAAAATAAATAAATATGCATTCAATGCAATATTCTCATTTATATTTACATTTGTTCCTAAATACATTCTAAGGCATAATATGTAAAGAAATAAAGTGGTAAATAAATATAAAATGCATGATATGATATTAACACTAAATAAACTAAAATAAAGCAAATAAATATACAATAAAAGAAAAAGAAAAAAAAAAGATGAGATAATAATACTCAATAAAAAAACAGCAAGTAAATAAATAATAAAAGAAAAAATAAAAAGGAAATAAAAAAATGAGATAATAACACTAAACTACACTAAAATAAAGCAAATAAATAAATAATAAAAGAAAATGAAAGATGATATGATAAATACTTAAAAATTAAAAACAACAAGTAAAGAAAATAAATAAAATGAAAAAAATGCAAGAAATAACACTAAAAATAAACTAAATAAAGGAAAAAAAAGGAAAAATGCATGAGGTAATGTTGCATATTTCTAGATATGCTTGAAAGGAAAAAAAATTACAAAAAATAATAAATAAAAGCTAGAGAAATAATAAAGAAAAATGCAAAAAATGAAAGAAAAAAGGGCGGGTGCAGATCTGAAAGGGAGTGTAATAGAAATCTGCAAATAAGACAAAAGTGGGTCTAATTGGTCGGGGGGAGAAGTCAACTTAAAAATGGCTGCGGATAGCAAATGGAAAAACTAACAACAAAATTTTCAAAGCTTAAAAATCCAAATGATCACCAAATCTCACAAACTAAAATACCATTTTGATTGGTTTTTCACGCTGATCATGAATCCAAGCTTAGATTTCACAGTGAAGGTTTGTATAGAGAGAAAAGTGAAAAATAAGTTTTCACCCAAAAAAATAGTCTAACTCACTATCACTTTTTCTTGAGAAATTGTGGTTTTGAATTCACGATTTTGGGAGGTTTCTCTTGAGTTTTTTTAGTGTTTTTGATTTGTTGGAAAGAAAAAGAGTAGAAAGTGAGGGTTTTGTTTTGGTTGTTTGGTATAAGAGAAAGTGAAGTAGAAAGGTTAAGGAAAGAAAGATCTGTATTAATAATTGACAAAAATACCCTTGAAGAAAAATTATATAATATATACACACACACGTCTCTACTCTTTCAATGAAAAAAAAGTATGTGCAGCTAGTTGTAAGTATAAAAGCAATTGTAAGAAAGAAAAAAAACAAAGCCGTAAATTTAGAAAAACAAAGAAAGAAAGAGACAAATGAAAAAATATAAACACCATGGGGTTATTTTGGACTTTTCAATCTAATATTGGTTTTCCTCAAACTTTCTGTCCATTTGAGTGTGAAAAGTTTTTTAAGGTGGACCCCAGTAAAATCTTTCTTTCCTTGGCCTTTTTAGAGTGTTCCAAACAAGGGAAGATGTTTCTTTCCCTCCTCCCCACTATCTTTCTTTAGAAGCAAACACACCCTAAGAATGCAAGAATTAATTTATGTGGGGAGTAAAAAAGGGTAGTTTGGAATTTTTGCAAAAAATGAGTTTTTGGCACTTTTTTTGATGATTTTTGGTGATGAGTGATGATGAGGTGTTATGCGTGTAGAAGGTTCTAGATGCACACTTTGTGGTGAATGAAATGAAATGGGAGTGAAATGTGCATTTTGGGTGAATTTGTCAAAGTTAGTGTTTTTTTTTTTTTAATTTTGATTTGAATTTTGTGATTTTTGAAAATAATAATAAAGCAAAAGTGTAAAGTTGTGATTTTTGTGGTTAGAAATGTAATAGAAATGAATGGAATTGAAATTGGAATGTTCGGTGTAATGAAATTAAGTATTCTTGAGGACGAAATAACAAAATAAAAATGTGAAAAATAAATAAATAAAAATGCATAAAAAAAAGAAAATTTGAACTTAATTTGTAAAACAAGTAACTAAGGGGAAAAACATTAATGGGAATGCATTTGGTGTGAAAAAAGTTTTTCTTTTTGAAAAGTTGACTTTGGTGAACTGTTGACCTTGGTCAAAGGTTGATTTTCGGTCAACCGTTAACTTTGGTCAACATTGAATTTTTTTTAAAAAAAAAAGAGAAGAAAGAAAGTTTTGGTTAGGGGAAAATTAGGGTATGACACATTTAGTGTAGGAATTTTCATAAAACAATATGCTTACTTCCCCTGCACCTTCCAAATAAAAGGAAAATGATTACAAAACTATTCATAATACTGTATTCACAAGTTTACAAGCTCAACTAACAAAATTGTTGAAATTGATAGGTCGTACATTGTGATTAGGGTTTGCATTTTGAATCCACTATTTGTGTAAATTTCTAATGATCATTGTCGTTTCAAAAGAAAAAAATTATTTTATTCATAATAATGTGATTGGATGTGTTGCAGCTAAGTTTTTCTGCATCAAGTCTATCCATTAAAACTCAGGGTGGATGTAAGGTTAAGATCACCACCAAAACAATAGCCTTAAACCTAATTTTTTATCTTGAAGTGTGTCACGTGGCGAGAAATAATTGGGCCATGTGGCACTCTGTTAATCTTGTTTTTTCTTTTTTTTAACGGTGGACTGACAGTGGGACCAATAACAAATTATTTATAAAGTGCATGGATCGAAATCAAACAAAAAAAGTGAAGGGATCAATGTCAAAAGGTGATGAAATTGCAAGGACTAATTACATATTTCATCCTAAAATAAAAATCAGGGCATCAACATTTCACTATTGCTCACTTGTGAGATTATTAGTTTTCAATACTATCTAGGCAAATTTTATCAAAAAAAAAAAAAAAAACTACAGTGGTCCATTAGTCTTAACTCAACTTGTAAAAATACTAAAATTGTTAGGTCATACGTCATGACTAAGATTTGAACCCCGACATCTCCACTTATATGTGTGAGTTTACAACAGCTTTGTCATTTCATCTATCTACAAAAAAACATCGCATGTCTCAGTTGTTACAACCTAGTGATTTGATTGGAAAGATATTTTATGTTAAATTTGAATCCCGAGAGGGGGGAAATGCGGTGAATCAGGAGCCATCTAGATGTCTCTGTTGTTCAAGCTCTTGGTAAGAACAAGGAGCCAACTCATGTCCGAAGATTCTCAAAATCAACCTAGACATCATGACCACGATGCAATTAACAACAACAGAGAAACAATAAGACATGTAATAACCACAATCGAGGTTTCACACTCCAAAATTCATCTACAAGGAGTAGAGGTGTCAATAGAGCCCAAAATTTCAAAGCCTACTAAATTAAAGCCCCCTAGTTTATTTTTTGGGTAAAAAAAAAGTTTTTTTTTCGGTAATTTTTTTTTTGGGGTAAAAAAAGAGTTTTTTTTGGTAAAAAAAATGTTTCTAGCAATTTTGGGGCTTGGGGGCTTTTGATTTTTTTATTTGTGGGCTTGCATGAATGAGAGCCTTTTAATCTTGTGAATTTTCAAGTTCCCTTACTATGTGGACTGAGGCCAAAACTTCAAGGCCCCATGATATTGACACCTCTAACAAGGAGAAACGAGAGTTTTAAGAGACTCTCCCATACACAAAATACCTTCGCAAGATGGTAACTGTGATGAAGGCTCGAAACGACGAGATGGTACACCTTCTCGACGTCAAAACAACATAAATCACACACCATTCAGCAGTGTAAAATTCGTAGACCTGCACCATATTGCACAAACGAGATGGAAACACAAATAAGAAAACTCAAAGAAAGAGTAGTAGAGGCCCATAAAAACAAGAGGAATCAACCTTGTATGCCTAGCAAAGAAAACAACTATCAACTCGGAAGCATAAAGTTGGTTATGCTATCAATTGGTTTGGTTTATTTCAAGGATAAATTTGTAACAAGTTTAAAACTTGGTAAATTTTAGTTTGAGGGGTAGTGTTTTGAGTTTATACTATTTGATATGTTTTTCGTTTTTCATTTGAAAAACTCTCGATGTTCCCGTTGTTGTGTCATGAGTTGGAGGCAAGATGTTAAATAACAAGTCATTGAACTCATGTTGTTGGGTCTTTTAAATTTATAAGTTTAGTCTAACCCTTTTTTATTATACTATATATTAGCCTGTAACAATTATTTTAATATGTTAAGCCATTGTCATTGTTAAAAAAAAAAAAACTAACCATCTTTATTGTGTTATTTTCTCGTTTCCTCTAGAACCTATATTGTTAACAATAATTTCGTGCACTGAGATAAGTATATTGAATAAGATAGCATTGATTTGAGGGGTAATATATTGAGGATGTTTTTATTTTACATGAATATAATTAGGGATGCTTGATATTTATATTTGCTTGTGTTTGACATTTTTTTTTGGGTACAGACTTGTGTTTGACATACTATTTATGCATTTTAAAATCTTATATATCCCATTTATGCTGTAAATACATAATTTTAGCCCATATGTGTTTTTGTCTTGTATTTTTAATTTATGTATTTTTTTTATCCCATCATTCAAAGTTCGGAGCAAAAGCATGATGTTTCACTCTTTCTTCGAATTCAGCCAACAATGGAGGTGCTAGTATTGTGTTACAAGGATTGATATTTTATTTTGGATAGCTAGGGTGTTTTTTGTAGTTTTTTCTTTTGAGTCATTTGTTAAGTTATTTATTCTCGATATTTGGTTTCACGTGTATCGCGCAGTATCCTATATATCAGCAACCACCTTTGACTTTATGATAGAAATGTATATGTTTCAAATTATTTCTATTTTCTTATTGTTTTTTTTTGGATGGTCGGGGTTTGAACCCCGGATATTGCATATATTATGCATTGTCCATACCAACTGAGCTATGCCCACCAAGACTATTTTCTTATTGTTTGTATGTTTATGGTTAAATTTGAAAAGTGCACCAAATCAATTTAAGTAACAAGTGATAAGTAAAATTGTCTTTACATGAATTGTCGTTTCAATTAAGCAACTAACAAAACTTTTTAACAACAGTAAATTAAAAATCAAATAAAATGGAGGGAGTTTGCAAGTTTGATTTGATTGTGCAAAACAGTGATTTGATTGCAAAAAATTAAATGATTTCGATTACGGAATTTAGGGGTGGTTAGGATTCTTCGAATTTCCTCTATTCCCTTGTTGAATTAAAGACAAATAATTATCAATTATGAGATAGGAGTTCTAATTAAGTGATGAGTTCGTGTGGTTTTTATGTCCTTCCAACTGTCAAGTTGCACATACTGATCACTGATGTAGTATCAAAAGTAAGTATTTTTGTGTATCGTCTCCACAAGGACTGGTGCGATATTCAAGCCGTTCAACAATTGATATCGTTCTAAACTTATGGTTCAAATAATTGTTTGATTAAAACCTAATCTAAATTGAAATATAGCTATAAAATTGAGACGACGTCAGACAATTCACGCCTGGGGTTAGAGTCGTTGACCAAACATTAAATAATGCACTCTTATGATTACTTAAACGGATTCTAGCTTTACTAAATATTATCACATATTGCTCAATAACATCTTTCGTGTCCAAATGATGTCGTGATTTCTATTGAATCGTTTAAATGTTGATTTCCCAAACTATTAAACAATCCAATAGTCGATTGCGTCGCTGTATTGCCGATTTTCTGAACTATTAAACGATACAAAAGCTTTGAGTTCCAATATTCAAAGTGATTATCAAAACCTAAATTCCATGTCTAGAACTTTGACTTATTGATAGATGATTATTCTAACCTTAGATTCAAAAGCATCTTTCAACATCATTTCAAATCATAAATATAACATTAAACACAAGAATAAAATCAACATCAAGTAAAATAATGCTAGAATCATATATTTAAGTATCAAAAAGAGTACATATTAACTTGATCAAGTACCTCTAACCCCAAAGAATAGATTTAGCTACTTACTTTCATAGTAGCCTTGCAAAAATGGAGGAAAAGATGAAGATTCATGACAAGATTCATGATTTCTCTACAAATCTTGGGAGGAATCCACTTCTAACACTCTTTCTTCATGTTTCTCTCTCTAGAATGCCCTCTCTCTCTAAAAATCGGAAAAATATCAAAAACAATGAATAGATCCCCTGAAAAATGAGAGAAAAGCTATTTATATGGCTGAATCTGTCACATTCGCTTGAATCGAACAACCTTCGCTTGAAGCAAATGGCCTTGAAATCCCACGCTGGCCATTGGATGACTGCCACGTAGCCTTATCTTGTTGAACTAGCTTAAGCGAGCTGGAACCGAGCTGACCTTGTGCTCTCTGGAACTATCTCGCTTAAGCGAGCTGACCTTGCATTTTGGTTGATTTCTTGGTCCTTGCTTGTATTTTCCTGCACAAAAAGGGTATAGTAAGGCACATAAAGCATAAATGACATATTTGCAAAAATTGGAGCTTTTCCATAGATAGTCTTGCAAAACAAGTCACTAAGATGCCTAAACTAACACATGAAATATACCACTTTTAAGCACTTATCAATCACAATAAGGTTACACATGAAAATACAATATATAGGGTCGTCATTCCTACAAGATTTGTATGTTTTCGCAATGTTATTAAAGTGAGATCTTACTCTCTCAGAGGTAATTGAAATATAAACAGAGTTGGTACCTAAGTTGTCATCTAACAGATCCACATACGTATATGAATCTTAGAAGTACATCAAATATCATGAATGGTACTTGGTAGATTAAATGGATAAGTCTAACCCTATCTTACCAAGGGGTTAAGATAATGTTTGTAATGCAATATTTGGAAAAGTTGACCAAAATATCTTTTGCATCCGCCTGTTTCTATGTTCAGTTAAGAGTTTCTAGGTATGTCACACTCCCTAGAATTCGTAAACGCATTAAGGTCTTAGCATATAAAATTAAATAAATCTCAAAATATAACTGAATAAAAGACTTGAATTAAATTGATCCAAGTGACAAATAGAGGGTTGTCTTAGAATACTACCCAGTTAGGGTAAAGTTACTCATGGTAACTAAAAACAAATTACAAAATAAGTAAAACATACTCTAAGGACAAAATTTGAGGAGAGACTCCTCCTTGATGCTCCTAATGCATGCCTTTCTTCGTTCTGAAATAGAATTTGTGAATTAAGCCTCTTGTATTTATAGGCTGATTTACAAGCGGGTATGGGTTGACAAACTAGGACACTCCCCCCCCCCCTAAATTTGTATGAGAAAAACAACAAAATGTTGTTATTCCTAGAACCGCATCGCCTCGCACGTGTGCCTTAAAGTAGTGCTTTTCAGCACGGTTTTGCACACCCGAGGCACATAACACTTTCATTCAGTGCAATTTTTCCCCTTTCTTCATCTTTTTGAGTGTTTCTTCTTTCAAATTTGTCTTGGGACTTAAGATAGAATTTTCTCAACTAGTAATATCTTCAAAGACCTCTTGAAACATCAGTCCATGGCTTCCCTATTCTTCATGAGTTGTCTTACTTTACCGAATTACATGATTTTCAATGAAATATATAAATAAAAAAACACCTAAGAATTGTTTGATTTTGGAAAGAATAAGAATTACATGACTCAGTATGAAAATATAACAAATGTCCCTTAAACCATAAACAAATTATCTAAACTTCTCTTATTTGGGTCAAAACATGACTAAAAAATATGCTAAAAATAATGTAAGGTAACTTGTCATCGCTACCCCCAAACTGAAATTGTTGCTTATCCTCAAGTAACAAATAATTTGGATTATAAATTTGCATATTTTTCAGAGAACATACCTTTCTGAATAGGTTGCTTGGATCATTATTTATTCCACTTTCAGGCTTGACTAACTTACAACTTCCATGCAAGCGAGACGGTCTTAGAGAGGACAGTTTATGCTTTCAAGCATACTCTTTTCCAAGATACATGCATGTACCTTTCTAAAATTAGTTTCGACAAAATACTATACAACATGAAGGATAATATTGTAATTTTGTATATTTTTATCTTGTGTTGTGCACCGACTATCAAATAATGTACAAAACAACAAGTTGTATTGTGACTCAACTAGTTGTTATGTCCTGATTTGTTGCCATGTCCTTTGATGTGAATCAAACACACCCTAGAGGTCTTTCAGAGTTGTAATATGACTTAAGTTAAGATAGGATATATTTTAGAAAATATGAGTTTTTCCATTGTCTTCCATGCAATGCGAAAAGAGAAATAAAATAATATAATATATTTACATATACTAATAAATAATGATATGTGATCATCACAAAGATTTTTATGTGAATTATTTATTATGGTTTAAGTGATCGGCTCAGTGAGTTTAAGAGTGAATATGACAATTTGATATATCTTAGAGGCATTTAATAAACAATTTAATTTTATTATTGGCTTCTTGTATCACAGAAGTGCTACGAACTATTTAATTTTATTTAACAAACTATATAATTTTTATATATAAAGTGATCACACAATTTTCAAATTATTACAGGCAAAGGTTGATAGTATGGATGAAATTCCCAAATTTATTTATACTTTGATAATCTTTATTTCGTTGTTTGTTGTTATAACTTGTTATTGTAAGTCATTTCTTCATAATTTGTATGCACCAACAATATAAAAGTATTTTACAAACACATCCAATGATGTATTGCTACATCATTTATTGTGTTTAAAAAAATACTTGAAGTGTCATATTTATTAATTGATGTAGCAACACATCATTTGATGCATGTGTAAAATAATTTTATATTATAAGTGTATACTAACTAAACTCTTCAAATTTTCTTTTATATCATATACACACTATTTGACCACTTTTTAGTAACAATCTTTATTTTTTATTTCTCATGCAGATCCAATCGATTGTGAAACTATTGCCGATTGTAAATACAAAGCATGTCATCGTCCTTTAACAAGAAAGTGCATTGATTATGAATGTAAGTGTGTGCATAGAGGCAAGCCACTTCTGGAGTTTTAGGGACCTTAGGCATACTAGGAGAAAATGACCCTTAAATAATACATCATAAAATTTGTTAGTCCATTGTTGTGATTTTATTAACTCTTCATTTCATTTTTTTCCTGCTTTCCACTACCAAATAAATGTTTTTTTAGGCAACATATGAAAATAAATCAAATACTCCATACACACCAAAACAAAATAAAATATCGTAGAAGTATATAACAATACGATTTCTGAGAAAAAGAATCCAATCTTCCTTAAAAGCTTACGAGTGATTCACAAAATACAACTCAACTATCAGTCCAGCTTAATGCATCAAGGTGATACGATGAGAGACTCACAAATAACAAGGACTCAAAACCCTAATAAGTCTCTTTTCTTAAATGACAATTTTGATCCAATACAATTGAAGTAAAACAAATCATTTATGTACTTTGATAATTAATGGTAGTACCCAGAGAAGTTTACAAAATAAAGCACAAGGCTTAGCAACAAAATCCTAAAAGACTCAATTCAATAATATCGAATTGGTGAATAAAACTAGGGTGCTAGTCTTCCTTATATAGTCATTCAACAATTTGGACTTTCTCTTCACAGGCTAAACAATCATTAGATCAAATCATATATTCAGTCTTCACAATATTCTAGGAGCAAATATATTATTTCCTAAAATATTTTGACATCCAACTTAGGAAACACGACAATGGCTAAACCAACCTCTGCAACTTCTAGAAACACATGCCTCTTGGACCACAAGTCACGTGAATAAAATCTTCAAGGATTTCACACAAAAATATAATCATCGAAGATTGCGAAACAAGGCACACTACGATGTCGTTCCAACATGTCAAGACATCTTGTCCAACATCTTGCCAGAACACTTGTTTTAACAAAATGCGACCAATCACAATATACAAACCTAACAAAGATTAAGATTAATTTATCTAGTAGGTCAATTTTCAACTAAAATATAATTTGTTTTGTTATGAAAATTATCCTAATTTATTGGACAATAAATATCACCAATATTTTTAAGGGTTAATAAACCTTTACCCCCTGTATTATAGGTCACTTTTGGTTTCCCCCCTGTAATTTTTTTTTGTCAGATTTCGTCCTTGTTAATTTTTTTGTTTTAGAAACCCCCTAGGCCTGCTGACTGTGCATTTTTGTTGATGTGACATGCTGTGTCACCTTTTTCTGATGATGTGGCGCGCTGAATGTATAAATTTTTTATTAGGTACACGTGGCATTTCTGATTTTTTTTAAAATAAAAAAATTATGGAATTTTTTTGAGAAAATACCGAAAAAATTTAAAAATTCAAGAAAAATGAATAAAAATAAAAAATGATTAAAAAAATAATGAAAAAATTCTGGAAATATTTTAAAAAAATCTTGAAAAGATTAATATATATTGAAATTTTCTAAAAATTAATATATTTAGGAAAAAAAAATCATATTTCCAGATTTTTTTCAATACCAGAAAAATTAAAAAAATTCATATTTTTTGTTTTATTTTAATATTTTCCATAATTTTTTTTCGAAAATTTAGTTTTTTTAAATATGATTAATCTTTTTTCGAAAATTTTGTTTTTTTAAAAATGATTAATCTTTTTAATATTTTAAATATGATATTCTGGAATAAAAATTTCGTAAATTTCAATATATATATTAATCTTTTCCACAATTTTTTAAATATTTCCAGATTTTTTTTATAAGTTTTTATTAATTTTTCCAGATTTTTTTAATTTTAATTTTTTTTAATTAATTTTTCGGTATTTTTTATTTAAATTTTATTAATTTTTCTAGAATGTTGTAAGTTTTTTTTCGATTTTTTAAGAATTTTTTTATTTTTATTTAATAAAAATCATAAATGCCACGTGTACCTAATAAAAAAATAAAAATAATTATACAGTCAACGCACCACGTCATCAGAAAAAGGTGATGCAGCATGCCACATAAGCAAAAATGCACAGTCAGCTGGCCTAGGAGGTATTCTAAAACCAAAAGTGATCTATATTACAGGGGGTAAAGACCTATTAACCTTATTTTTAATATCAGGGAAACACATTATTAGGAAGAAAGGGTCCAAAACAATATCATCAATTTCTTCGATAATAATTTTTTTGCCACATTATTAAGAACAACCAATTTTTTTAATGGGAGGGTACATATAGCAAATGCGTCAAAAGGGCAAAAAAACATTAACAGACTTCAGCCCAACCTTTCATCAAGTCAATGTTTGGGACCTTTTTGTGAACTTTGCTATATATACCTCCCATAAACTAAATATTTCTATATACATCCCCTCCATAATTTTTTGTTTGGGTCCCCTACCATCAAGGGCCCTAGACCGTCGCACCCCGTCCTATGGCCTAGGCCGGCCCTGTGTTGAGGGGGACTATTAATTTGAAAAATAATTATAGATTAATGATAAACGTATACTTTTATTTGTACGTTATAATATTGATACTTTTATAATTTTCTTTTTAGGGAACTTTTATAATTTTTTTTACAATTTCATTTATGTTTCTTTGATCTTTCCATTTCTTCCACAATCATAAAAGTATTTTTACATTCCTTAGCTCATAGAAGATAATGTAAACAATATTGTCGCTATATAATTATATAGCTACTTTTTCTAATAAAGTTTTGTCATTTTTTTTACTAATAAAGTCAATACTTCGTTACATTGACAAATTATTTATTAACTTTTTGAATTAAGCATAAGATTGTCGAGTGATATAAACTATAAATATTGTATGTATTTAACATTCATTAACTATAGATAAAATTGGATGACTGAAATCGAGACTTATGCTAATGTTAGCATCCATACGGCAAAATCACACTTAACGCCATGCATGTAACACCACTCACTTTTTTATTTTATTTTTTTATAAAGCAATAGAGTGTCCATGTGATAGCAACGACATCTCAACTATATTTGCAACTTATAACTAACACTATTTATTTGCCCTCCCTCTAAAATATTTATTAATAAAAAGAAATAAAAGTACAAATTTAGGGGGGACTAATTCAATTCCGAAGACAACACACAAGATGTATAATTTTTTTTACTACATTAAAAACCTTACTGCCAAAAATTCAATGAGATAAAACTTTGATGAAGGGAAAAAGATTGCAAAGTTAACAAACATAGATTCCAAAATTAAATCAACAAAATTTTGAATGTGAAAAAAACATAGGAAAGGGAGGATGAATTGTGTTGGTTTTTTTTTTTAAAATCTTTTTCTAAGTTATAAAACAAAACAAAGCAAATAAAGATAAATAAAGAAAAAGGATAAAACAACACAAGTAATTATCCTGGTTCACCCCATAACTCGAGACTAGTTCAATCCCCTTCATGTTCCAACGGATTTTCTATTATAATCACACAAGATTACAATTATCTAGACACACAAGTCTAAGATTTCTTGCCTCTCCTAGAGGACTTCTTAAAATCAGAGTTTACAATTAAAATTGTTTTATGTTTACACTTAAGACCTAGAGAGTGGTAAACTAACTTAAAACTCAATAGACTTCAAAACACTTAAGAAATCTTAACATAGAAAATTTATAAGAATTGTCTAAGCGTGTGCGCTATATAATTTATCAAAGTTTTGGCACTGTTTTTAAACGTGAAGTCTCTCTCTTTTAAACTGCTCATGGTTCTTTTACAAGTGAAAATAATAGAATCGTTGTTGAAAAATTGCCATTGCATAAGTCTTCCTTGAAAAGTTTTTATTAGATTTGAAAGCTCTAATTCTAATGGATGACTTTGTTGAATAGTGCTAGAGGTTTCTTTTGCTTCTTTAGGAATAATCTGTTGCATTCTGTTTGCCTTTGAAAACCTTTGTTCTGCACGTGGTCAGAAGAAGATAAACAATATTGCAGAACTTGGAAAGCAACATCTCTTTAGAAGAAGACAAAACTAATCAGCGTCCATCAAAGTGTTGACCAATGACATATCCATTAGAGTCTGCTTCCATCATAATCTTCAAGGCTTGATGCATCTTCTGATTAGAGCTTTGAATTTTGTTGAACTTTCTTCATATCATAGTTCTAGTCATCAGAACTTCTTCTTAGTACCAAATGCATTCAAAGCTTGGTGTTTTAGAACCAACAAGTTGAATTCAGAGTTAGAATATAATTTTATGATCCTGCACACTTGAACACGCGTTAGAGTATCCAATTGTTATTTCATACATTGTTATCATCAAAACTTTAGAGACATTGTTCTAAAACCCACTTTGGTTCAAAAATCTCCCCCTTTTCGATGGTTACAAACTTATGTATTTTAAAAAAGTTGTTGAATGTTGTCTACCATGGAATTCATTTCAGCTTGATTCTCTGACTTTTGGGGTTGCATCTGAACTTGAGTAACTCTCTCATAAGCTAATTCAACCATAACTTCAGTCTTTAAGTTCTTGAACTCATAAGGACACACATATTCAGAGGATGCAAGAGCAGTAATATGTCTTCTACTCTGAGAGGGACCAATGAAACATCAGATGCCACAGCTGGAAAATTATACACTTCAGGAATTGCATCAACTAGTGGAAGTTATTTAAATGTATAGTTTTTTTTTTTTTTTAAATGTATAGGTTATTAATTATTATGGGAAAAAGAAGTTTTTTTTTTGTCAAGTAGCCTAGTGGCTAGAACTCACACATATTAAAAGTGGAGAAGTGAAGTGTCCAGAATTTGAACCTCGACTCCTGCATATAATATGCAATATCCATGTCAACTGAGTTAAGCTCACGTGATAGAAAAAGAAGTTATTTATTTTAGATGGATTATAGATAGATTATTTTTTCTTAATCAATGATTACGATAGAGTGATAGGGGTGCATGTGGATATAATTTAAGTAGCATAACTGTTTATTTATCATGCTTGTCTTGTCCGTACTTGAGTGAAGAGAAGAGTAATCTCGTGACATGAGAATGGATACTAGTTATGTGTTATGGCTTAGAAAGTGAGTGTGGTAGATGAAAAAGACACCCCAATTGACCACTAATTTTTGCAGCAAGTTTTGATGGGAAAATCTATTTTCTCTCCTCTTACTTCTATAATTTTCTTATTTGGCATAATTGTGATGCCCAAATGGATGATAAAAAGAAATCACGAGGTCCAAATTTGTGGAAACGAGTCATAATAACTCATGCTACGTAACAACAAATTTGCAATGCTTTAAAACTTTGAAAGAGAATATGTTGTCTGTTGTGGTCTTTTGACAAACTTAAGTTTTGGGACGACAGAAAGACATGTGATTTCGAGACATATGATTGGTAGTCTTTCGTGAAAGTCAGGGATGTGTCACTTTTCTTCTTGTTGGCACTGGAAGTAGTAGGACTAGTAGTAATAATTCCCTCATTTTTATGCAGCTATGCTCTAACACGACCAAGGACAAACATTGATGTGTATAGTGATTCATTAATTGAAGTTGGTAGACTTAGATATTTATATATTGATACGAATGCGGATCATCTAAATCGGCATCAGAAAGAATCGGATATGAAACTCCGAGGAGTAGAACACTTCAAGATCCCAAATCAACACAAATATATAGAAGAGATGTTAACCTAAGACATTTTTGTAACCTAAGACATATGATATGAGGGGCATTTGAGCTATGTGTTATGGTGATGGCTTAAGATGCAAAACGGTAAATAAATAAATAGAGCAAGCTATCTTAAGAATCATGGTGTCAACATCGATGCTGAAATGGTAACGTGGCCGTGACAATTGACCGTTTCTATAGTGATACCCTACCCTTTTGATAATGTAGCTTATGCTAGGCCTTAATATGTGACCTTAATTCAATTCCAAATATACTAATTTACTCCTGAATAGGAAGTTACAAAACCTAACAAATTCACTATGAGGTTAGGCTTACAACATTAATAATTACATAAATACAAATTTTTCTATTTATCGGTTCTAATTCATTCATGTGTGAATACCATTATATATATTTTGAGCAATCCAATCAAATCACGCTGAAATAAAAACGAGCAAGACAAAATATTAGTTATAATATATGACTTTGTATAAGTTTTTTAATGAGTTTAGTTATAGTTGATTTCAGTATCCTAATGCAAGTACTTATTTTGTCGCTTCTTTATCTAACCTTCAGAACCAAATGAAAATTATTAAAACAAACCAAAACTAATGGTACACATAATAGAAAATTACTACGTAAAAAAGCATGCACACGTTTAAGAATTGACTTCTGCCATTTTGAGTTATGCATGTGACTTCAGGGCATTATTATTGGAAGTGTCTGGCGGAAATGCTAAATTCCTAGTAGATGCATGGAAGTGTCTGGTGGAAATACCAAATTGCTAGTAGATGCAAGGCACAGTTACCTAGTAAACTCATCTCATCCCCTTACTTCACTCTCACAAATTAAATTGATCCAACAGGGTTGACCCCTCCAAGCACTATATATAGAATATATAAATTGACTTATCTTCACCCAACCAAAAGCACAATTACCTTTTTTGTTTTCTTTCTCCAAACAAAGAAGGAATGAGAAAAGACATGCTACAAATCTATTCTACTTTCACCAAAGCATACTCATGAAAATGTTATACTAGTAAAACCCATGTAACGTGAGACATTAACGGTGGTATAAGGCGAACTTGACTTAAGTTACGTAGGGGTATTTTCGTCAGTATGTATGAGAATGATCATTTTTGGTTGTGAGAAGAACAATTTTCTTATTTATATTCCTTGTATACATTTTGATACCTAGTTCAAGTCCGAAGCGACTCGGTAAACTATTATTGGCCTCGACGCCCATATAACATGAGACATTTTGGAGTATCCAAACAATAGCCGTTAGTCTAGGCTAAGAAACTAAGGGTCTTCCGGCCTTTGTGTGTGCTAAGACACTCCTAGTGCTAAGATTCCGATTTAAAACCAACTACATTGCTTTTCTAAAGTATTATCTAATTTAGATCTTGTGCAAGTCCTCACAATTTTGTTCTTAGTTAAAAGGCCGGACATGGAATGAGTACAATGAATGTTTATAAATTCCTCTTTGCCTTGATTTCCAAAAAAAAGTAAGACTTTTCAGTGTACTAAAACCGAAATAAAAATATATACTGTGAAACTTTACATGAAATTAGGGGAATGATTGAAGGGAGGGCATGATTGAAAAACCCGTGCAAATGCTTCCAGGATTTTCTATATACTTAGAAAGAGACAATTCTATAGAAAATAACAACAAAAGAATGGACGAATGAAGTACACACCAAAAAGTCTAAATTACCACAGATTAAATATTCACGAGAAAGATAGAAACAAATGTCCTGTCCTCTTAGGCTCAAAACTAGCAAATACTTCCTTGCAATCCCCATTGTTTTGTTTACTACTATAAACAAAACCTCTCTCCCTTACTCTATCTTCTGTGCCTTCCATTATCTCAACCTTCTTTGTGGTCACCAATGGAAGTTAATTCAAGTACCACTGTACCTGCAGGGCCACCAACTATTTCTACAAAGAACCATACTTTCATACACCATTACCATCACTTACATTCAGAAAAAGATTATCATAACCATGTTGGACATTTTCCCTTCAAAACCATTATCATAATCATCACAATGGTTGCCTTAATTATGCTTCTATTTACCATTTTTTTGGTTGTATGCTTGATCCGTCGCCAAAAGTCTTCTAGCAAAAATGGGGTTTGCAAAGAGGATCGTGAGAGTAGAGTGCTTCATGATACAAGCAGAAGACACATTGCTCCAACAATCCTGTCCTTTGATTCTAGCCCAGGTATGTTCATATCAATTAATTGCAACCATGTTCTTACTTGGTCGAACAGATACTATATATGCAAATTTGTATGAGCTTCTATCTGAATTATAAGTGAGTATGGAGGTATGGTAAGAAGAGTTTGTCTTTACAATAGATAGTATCATTAGATATATTCCATATCAACTCATCATGTTCTTTAAGGTATCATCAATACTAATAGCATAAAGGGGACATAAAATTTGAAATTCATGTCATTAAGTATTTAGCAACAAAGTTTTTTTAAAATTTCTTTAAATTTTCGTTGTCAATTAATTTTTTTATAGTAAGTTTAGATGACTGAGGCTTTTGAAGCTAATAAATAGTTGGTGTGAAACATTGATTTCAGATGTTAAAGGTGGATGTCTTTATGGGGGAAATTTGAGCAGGACGCCACCAACACCTAAATTTCGAGGAGTGCAAGTTTTCACTTATAGGGAGCTAGAATTTGCTACTAATGGTTTCAATGAAGCAAATGAAATTGGTAATGGAGGAATCAATGGTTTGATGTATAAAGGAGTCTTAAGTGATGGCACTTTGGCAGCCATTAAGTTGCTTCACAGTGAGGGTAAGCAAGGAGAGCGTGCCTTCAGAATAGAGGTGAGTGAGATATTATTAATATATATCTTTTTGTTTTTGGTACGCAATGATTTAACATCTCTTGTTTGTTACCTGATCTCTCTCAATATCTCCTTTTCTCGTTAACTCACTGTTTGTACAGAGAACAATGTTTTTGTCTTTTATCATAGCTGAAACTTCTATATGTTGCCAAAGAAAATAGAAAACAAATGACAAGTCGTTAACTAACAGTTTATTTTAATGTGAGGATGGACTTACGCAACCTATCATATGACAATCTTAATGTACACTCTTGCTCCTATCTTAATTTATGGCATCACGTGTGACTAGAGCAATGTATTTGTTGGGGATGTACTATGAATAAGTCTTAAGTTTATGTATCCAACATCTTTAGAAGAAAAAAAAAAACTATTTTAATTAGCAGTATACGAATGTTAGCATATGAATTAGACAGTAACATTAAATGAAAATCATAATAATTTATTCCTATAACTTTGAAATACTGACAGTAATATAGTGTTTTCCATTAACTCTTGCACAGAATTCTCTGGCGTTTTGCAATCAAAATTGGGACCATGAGAATTGAAATGCACATTATTTTATCTTTAAATTACATTAGTCCTTCCTAGTTGCCAACTCATACTGTGATCTTTATTAAAATCTAAATCTAGCACATGGGTGTGAAGACTAAATGACATTTATGGCAGGTCGATCTCCTAAGCCAATTACGCTCTCCTTATTTGGTGGAGTTACTTGGCTATTGTGCTGACCAACACCACAGGTTATTGATTTTTGAATACATGCCAAATGGTACACTCCAACATCATCTTCATTCCCTCAACGATAAAACTCAGCCATTGGATTGGTGGTCCCGGATGAGGATAGCCCTTGATTGTGCAAGGGCCTTGGAGTTCCTGCATGAACATGCTGTCTCACCCGTGATACATAGAGACTTCAAGACTTATAATGTTTTACTGGATCAGAATTTCCGTGCAAAGGTGGCAGATTTTGGATTGGCTAAGATGGGATCAGAGAAAAGAAATGGCCAAGTTTCTACCCGTGTGTTGGGGACCACTGGATATTTAGCACCAGAGTGAGTAATATGAGTAGAGTACCCCATTACATCTATCGTTACCCACTACCAGTTCATAACTTGCAATCTCAAACAAAGAACTTATGCACATGGTCACACACCAGTCTCTATCAAGCATGCTGTTATATTTTAATAACTAGCTAGCTAGGGAATTTGGATGGTCTGCCATCCCCCACATTCACGCAGTTAATACATCTGTGGCCGTTGAATCAAAATCGGACGGTTCATATTTTAAACGGCCACTGATGTACCTATTGTATGAATGTTGAGGATTGCCGACTACAGACAATTTGAATTCCTAGCTAGGGTTCTTTTATGATGTCACAAAGAAACCTAGAAATTGTTTTTAAAAAATCATCAACTTCATAATCTATTGCATAAATTTAATTCGTCTGTTTAATTTGGATATAATGCAGGTACACATCCACGGGTAAGCTTACTACCAAGTCGGATGTTTACAGCTACGGTGTAGTTCTTCTCGAATTGCTAACAGGACGTGTACCCGTTGATATTAAGCGGCCCACTGGAGAACATGTCCTCGTCTCTTGGGTTAGAAAATATTACTTTGAAACTATTCAAGATCAGTTTGTTTATGACCAAAGAGAAAAAAATAATGATCCTGAAGGACCTAATTGAGCTTGTAATACTGTCATATTTCATTTTGTGACATACGATATTTGTTATTCATCAGGCTCTTCCAAGATTGACAAACAGAGAAAAAGTTGTGGAAATGGTTGACCCAGTTCTACACGGGCAGTACTCAAAGAAGGCTTTAGTTCAGGTCAGACCTGATTTCGTTTAGTCACTGTTATTCTCTTATTACTCTCATAATTATGACTTACCATCAATGTTATTCTCTTATTTCGTTTGGATTGATAATATTTTTACCATCAATTAACTTACCATTTTAATTTCTGTTGCTACGGGGTTTTACAGGTAGCTGCCATCGCAGCAATGTGCATACAGCCAGAAGCTGATTACAGGCCGCTCATGACAGACGTTGTACAATCATTGATACCACTTGTGAGAGCCCATTCTCTTTCCAGTTCCCTAAGATTTCAGAAACAAATACCAAGTTATTAGGTGTGCATTATCTTCGAAGTCCTGTTTGAGGAAAGCACAAGCAGCCTAGAGAAAACTACTTTAACTTATTGGACTGAAATGGTTCATGGACAAATGTGGTGCAAAATTGCAATATCAGACTTGATGGGACATCCTCAATTGGTAACTTAGATATGCAGCATTCCTTCAGCTCTACTGAATGGCGAAGAGGTGAAAAAAGAGAAAAACAAAGACGATTCAAATAAGCCTAAAGGGCCAATAAGGATAGAAACATTTGCATTAGTTATAGATGCACTTTGTTCTAGATGTTTATGGTATTTCAACTAACGGAAAGATGGGCACTAACATGCTTGTCTATCCGCTTTTCTATTGTGTTTGGTTGTATATATATTTTATTGTATAATATGTATAATATTCATGACTAATAGTTTGTTTCCGAGTTCCCTTAAACTACAGTGTAAATTTCAATTTGGAAAAAAACTGTTATTGAGGGTAAATTTGTCCAGGAAAAGGTTTGACCAAAATTAGTAGCTATTAGTTGTTAACTCGGAATGGAGTTCCCTTTATATAATGGTATAAATATCCATATAGAATATTAACATCTTTCTTAGATTGGTTTTGTTATGATAAACTTGCTAAGATATGGTACAAAATTAAGAGGAATGTGAACTTTCTAAAGTTAAGGAGAACATTTCTTCTGTATTATAATGAAATTAATATCCAATCATTAAGAGTTTCCTTTACCGACAAATTTTATAATCCAAGAAATCACTGCCTGAAACCAAACTCAATAACATACTTCAAATCAAACTGAATAACTTTTGGTTAACGAAAAACGACCTGCAGCATAGAGCTTCAACTTAAAGGCAAGGAAGGTGATCAATTGATCCCGCTTCTTTCTTTCTGGCTGTAGGAGAAGTGCTAAATTTTAGGCACTAGCGTAGGGTGAAATTGGACAGCTATATAGAAAGCTCCTTCATATTTCTATGAAGATAAATACTAACATAACATACAGACAGATAGATGTAAGGAGTTTAATGGAATAATGCTGACCTGTTTGGACTTGTTGTATACCGTTGAAGGCGAGGGATTCCAAAAAAGCATGTAAGCACAACAGAAATCACAGCAGGTCATATCAGCGGATACTTCTATCATAGAAATATGCAAGAAAATTATATGCATCCTACCACACAAACCAAAACTCCGAGGGGAATTGTTACCTACAGTCTATTTGTAGTGAAATGCCCTACATATCAATCTGTGTGATATTTCTTGATGCAAAGGAGAAACAACTTTTCTAATAGCATCTTGATAATGTGTAAAGATGTAAATATACACGAAACGTGAGCAGTAAATTCCTAGGAGATAGATCATAAGGAGATACATTTTTTTATAATTTTTTTGCTTAGGCGAATATTATGTAGTATTTATTAGTATATTGTAACTTGTAGTAAGATTATAACTTCCAGAACCCTTACTGAAATCTGGGTCTAACTGTCTTTTTAAGCAAATGTCCTCTTGTAAACCTGCACAACCCAAAATTACCCTAGATATATATAGGGGCTGGGCAAGAGGAGTTCGTAACTGGTTCAGAAAATTGGTTAAAACTGATAGAAACAAACAAACAACTGAAATATTTTTTTGTTTGATATACAACAGCAGAAACTATTATTGATGAAGCTCTTCCCCTCAATTCTGAATCAATGTGATTTTGGAATCAAGGTGACGACAGGGTAAACAGTGTACAGAAGATGAGAATATCTCTCAACCTAAGAACTTTGATAGGCTCTCCCTCTCAGTAACCATAAATTAAATCCAATCTTCCCTACAGCGTTAAATCCTATAAGCCACCTTCTCTTCATTCCCATTCAGTTTAAACTTGTCCTAGCCAACTAAAAGTCCAGTTGTCAAATTACAACCAACCAACTAACTACTCCTTCAATTAGTAAGTATAGCTGTTTCCCTTATAACACTCCTCGCAGAATACTGTTGGTGTAAAATCATGGAGATTATCCCTCTAGAACTCATGAAATTATCTTGCTTGAGGAAAAATTATTAAACAACCACTGATAATATAAGCGGTAATTTTATGTCTCCGCATCTGATTCTCTGACAACAACTTTTTCTTCTTTCTCCTTCAATTTTGATGAGATGTTCCTCTTTCCAGCTCTTTCAGATAATTTGGCAAAAGCTACGGAGAGGGCAGATTTGACAGTAAATTCGGGTTCTTTCTTCTTACGTTTGCTTGCACTGTCTGAATCCTTATGTTTGTCTTCAAGAGAAGAGGAAGATTCGGTATTGTTTATAACAGATGTATCTTGACTAGCTGGCTTATTCTGGACAGAAGTCTCTGGAATGGCTTGCCGGCTGGATTCCACACGCTTGAACGGTTCATGAAAAGTGTCAAACAAGCGCTTGACCTGTTACCAGGAAACATATTAAGTTCTTTTGATCTATATCAATGGGCTGTGGTACCAAATTAGGCAACAACATCCTCAAAAATATAACTATGAATCATTGTCCTATTCCATTGGTAATATACCTTGCGCTCTCCTATGCCAGGGCAACGAGCTAGATCCTCCATAGATGCACCCATTATGTTAGATAGAGACTGAAAGGACAAGAATCCAATTTCATCAAAATCTTTTGCGAACAAATCAATCAATATATGTATGTGTGCGAAAAAACAAAACGCATACCCCAAAGTTGGTACCAAGGGTAACTACATCAGTCTTGTTGACATGCCGGACTGTTGTTAGGGCATGTGTTAGCTACAGTTGAAAGTAAAATAGCATCAGTGCCTTTGATGATTATGCTTAGAAAATAACCAACTTAACAATTGCAACTTTAATATTGTTTCTGAAAGTACCAAAATCCATAGTAAACTAATGTGTAGGAAGAATAAAAACACAAGCATACCCGTGATAGATAGTCCGTATCCATTTGGCCTTGAATAATATCTGCAGGTTTGTTTTCGTAGACTTTTATGGTCTCCAAGTAACGGCCGCATTCCTCCAGGCTATAAAACAATAGAAAGGAATGATACAAAATCAATTAGACATGTAAGAGGAATGCTGGATGCTACTGAAGACATTGAAATTCACACCCATACTACTTTAAATGGTATGAGTTATATACTAAATATACAAAAGTTCCAGAAGAAGCCACAATAAGCTTTTCTTCTCCTTGGTCCTTTCAAGATGTACATAGTAAAAAGTCTAAAAAATATCTATCCACATTAATATTCTTCATTATGTCGTAACAAAAAACTTCCATCTTTAACAAAATATTTGATTTGTAGTCATATAATACTTTCAAATGGGAATTAAGTAAGACCTTTTAAAAAAAGAATAGGAATTAAGTAAGAAATCTGTTAAGAGTATAGAAGATAATAGCACTGCTCTCATGCGTCATGCTCCTACAAGTTAAGGAAAAAAATGAAACACACTGTTAAAGGGAGTGTTAATGAGTCAACCACACCTCCATCCACATAAGAGGGTACAATCATGAAGCAAAGCTGTTTTTGTAACTTCAAGTAGAGGCTTCACTACATCCTCCTGCAATCATTAATAAGAAAACACAGAAAATGTCACTTCATTATATAATATAATAATTGCTATATTTAAATTACAAATTTCTAAAAAGATCATAGGGAACGGTAAACTAAAATAGACAATATAAATTGAGTACATAGCAGGGTGCCTCACCACATCAACATGGCACAAAACTACACGAAGTTTGAAATTCTTCTGCAACTCCCTTATTCTATAATATAAGTAGTCTGGATGAAGCAGATGATACCGAAGACTGCATCAAAAGCATCCACTTTAGTCAAGTTGATACATAAAACTAACTATATTAAAACCATCTAGCAGAGCAATGACGTCTTCTCAGATGTCCAACTATTAATATGTTTATTGAACATTAGATCAAAACTTATATATCTTGTTTTCCCCTATCTTTATATGTCTACCAAATGCTATAAAAAATTCAAGCATCCCAATATTTTTGCCATCTACATAATAACTAACAAAACATGCTTAGATAATAGAAAGCGTTTTCACTTAATCAAGTTACTTGTCTGCAGAAACTAGCAAAAAATGGCACTAGATATTCAAGTTTTTATTTGTCTTAACATAAATGACAGTAACAAACCTATGTTATCAACCGCAAATCACAAAACAATATCAGTCTGCTAAAATTCGGCTACGACTATAGTGCCACTAGAAAACCAAACAAGTTAAAACAACTGGAAGTAGATTTGTAAAGAAAAAAATAACCTGAGATAGAGTGCACATGAGCTTTGTCCAAGCAAGAAATCACAAACAACATCAGCAAATGTCCATCTAACATTCCTAATATGTTTCAGCAATGGATTCCCCTTCTGATAAATAAAAACCACTTTTACACAAATTACAATATCATAAAAAACCCTAACAAATTAATATGCATAAGATTAAGAAGCATATACAATATTATTAAAGTATTATAAAATGAAATTAACCTGTCTATTGCTGACAAGAATTGCATTACGGTTATGAGTAGGTTGAGGATTTGGTAATTTTGATGAAGCTGCAGGAACATTAGTAGATGATGTTGATGGTGTTGAAGATGAAGCATTCGATGGAACATTTTCCCTAATCAAAATTAAGAATACGAAAATGAAGAATATGATAAAATAAAATTAAAAAAAAAGTACGAATTAGACGAAGAAATGAGAAGTGCGAATACTTTGGAAGTGAAGGAGGTGGAGAGTAAAACTCAGAAGATTTGACGAACGCAAAAGCTTGAGAAAAAGTTTGAGAAGGAACGAATAGAGATGGTGGAGTGGATTTTGTTTGCGAAGATTCGATTACTTCTTGATACGAAGGGATTCGTATCACAGTGGAACTTTTCTTGTTTGTTGAATTGTTTCGCTCTTCTGCTTCATTCTCCATCTTGCTATTCTTCGCGCGAACAAATGTAAACGCAGGAGGGTTGAGTTGTTGATGCAAGGGTGAGATGGACTTTGTTATCGTTTGGTTCAAGTTTGGGCTTTCTTGAATTAAGAACGAAACTCAATGTTGACGAAATTGCTTATTAGGCCCCTTCAATTGCTCACAAGCTCCTCAAAATTCCAAAAGCAGAGCCATAACACACTCAAACACACTTAAAAACATTCAAACACAATACATTCAACATTCTACACTCAAAATTCATTCACCATTCAAAAGTGAAAATATTCATATATAGTCAAAATGACATTTATTGCTGACTTACGATATACATCATTCATGAGAAATAAAAAAAATACATATAAATTCATCAGAACGCCTCCTCTGACGTGCGACTCAATATTGAGTGGACAATTTTGTTTCTTCAGCAATATACTACAAATTACCATGTAAATCGTCGTACGCGATACTCATTTTCATCCCATCCAAGCAAATGATCTTAACCTTCTTGATTAACAGCTTCAATTTATCGCACTCATCATAAGCAGCTTCAATGTCCACACCAACAACTTATTAAGCAAAGCAACCCCTCTTCTTCGGACATTCACACTCGATGCTTCATCAGCCTACCGTAAATAAGCAATTGCAGAAGATATGTCATATCATCCGGTGTAATGATCATTTCTTGCTACTGTTTTGTCAAAGTCGTACATAGGCTTAATGATGTGGTGGTTTTTTCATCACATGTTAGGCGTAAGGTGTGGTGCGCAAGGCGCACATGCCAATACAATATGAATTGTATTAGTTGTTGAGTAGTACATTAAGTGCATAAAGGTTTTGAAGTGTATAAAAGACCAAAACTTGTTCTTTTTGTGTAATCTCATTGGACTAAAAGAACAGACTCTTAGAAAATGTATAGGCTAGGGTTTGTGGCTTTTGGGTGGGATTCAAGGCTTATGAAACACATGATAGTGTGAGACATTTGTGTGCAACTTGAGTGAAACTCGAGGAACCAAAGAGAGAAAACTCTTAAAAAATGTATATACAAAGGGTAAATGATTGATGCCTTTTCGTGAGAGATTATATAGTTGGGAAACACTTTGGGAGAATGAAAATCATCGAGTGATTGTAAAAGGGTAGATGAGGAAAATTTAAGTGATGTTTTTGGAAAACATTGGAAGCTAATTTTTTTTTTTGTCACTTGTGTAACTCCCTTGATCAAGGGAATAAAGTTGGAAAATGGTAGAAATTAAGTTTTCTCTTAGAGAGCTTATTGAAGCTAATTTATTGTAATTCTTTGTATCTCTTTATAATGATCTTTGATAGTGGATTGAGGAGATGCTTCATCTCCCAAATGTAGATCATTGTCGGCTAAAACTGGGTAAACAAATTCTTAGTGTGTTGTTCCTCTACTCTGTACTCTCTTTATATTGTTTCTTTTATAATTGCGCTTTACACTTTGATAAATTAGATCTACATCTATTGTTGTTGCTTAAGATTGTTTAGTTGTTGGTTGTCATTGACACTTGCTCCATACTTCTAAGTTTATTAGTGTGATTTGAGTTTGAATTCATAATATCATTAACAAAAGATTCAATTGTTTAACGATTAATGTTTTATAATGATTAAAAAGTAACGTATTTGATCAACATATGTTGGAACAAAATATGTTTAACATTACCCTTTGACTTTTGATGATAACAAGGTACTAAAAGTGTCAATTGGATATGCTAATATTTGTTCAAGTATGCAGGACCATAGACAAAAATTTAGTGTCTCTTTGAAGCATAAGTTCTGATAGAATAAATGAGAGCAATGGAATCAACAAGAAGGAAGCTTGAAGCATTTGAAGAAAAAGGTTCTGAAGATAAGCGGTTCTGAAGAAGCTGACGTCATCAGAGGTTCTGAAGATCATCAGAAGCTGGAAGACTGAAGAACTTCAAATGTTGTTGAAATGATGATTGAATCACGTCTATCATTGCAGAAGATTGGGAGAATAAAACAACGACTATTTCAAATGGATTTGAAGGCATTGGATGCTTATTCAGTTGAAAGCGTTGAAAAAGGACATTTGTATGAAGTGTACAACCACTATCTCCACTACTCTGTTTTTGTGTCTTCTAGTACAAGAACAATAACTGTGCCTGCAACGGTGTTCCTCCAGACTTGGAATGGATTTGAAATTGATCTTTCATAGGACTATAACCAAATCAGGCAGCAGATAATTGGTGATTTGGTCAAGCTTCAAACGACTCTATTTGATGTGCTGGCAATTTCCAACGTATCTTTCACACCTCTATATAAAGGAGTGAAGATTTGCTGTTTGGAAACTCAAGACTCATACAACAATTTTATAAGTGCCAAAACTCTGCTGAAATTGTTTCACATCAAAAGTTCACTTAGAATTTCTTATCAAAGTTCATATCTTAGAAATTCTAGAGTCTTAAGAGTCTGTATCTGATTTGCATTGTGAACACCACTGATTGTATATCAAGTGTTCAACCTCAAACAAATTTCTTTGTAATTCTGTTTGAATAGAAGTCTCTTGCAGTTGTGCTTGAGCATAGGAAGTCTCTTGATTGTGTTCTTGAGCATAGGAAATATCTTGTAGTTGCACTTGAGTAATTTGAAGTCTCTTGCTAGTTGTAGCAGTGAGGAGTTGTAATCAGATATTACATTTTTAATGAACTCTCCTTGGAAGTGCAAGGGAGACAGGACTACTTCCGGTTTGTGGAATGAACTTGTATAATTGTTTTGTGTCTTCCCCCCTCTCTCTCTGTTTTTATCCGCTGCATTTAGATTCTGATTAGTGACTTCAGTAGGAGAAAACGAAGAAAAAGCTAACACAAAATAATCTCTCTTATAAATACAACATTATCCTTATTCATAATCGATGTCAATCCAACCACTTGCATTTGAATCCAACAATCTTCTTTTCCAGTGAGTATCTTATATCACATATTTACACCGCCGTTACAATCAACAAAACAGGCTTCCTAACTACACTATCATAGACGCTCATAATCAAGAATATAAGACAAAGGAGGAAAGTCTAATACAAACTTTTTTTTTAATAAAAAGTCTAATACAAACTTAAAATGTTTTCCTCGGATTTATAACGAAGAATTAAGTCAATTATATAACATTGATTTCCCTCTTCCTTTACTATATTGGACGATGTTGAACTAATTATCCCAAAATGTTTAATTATCTTGAATATATTATGCATAATGCTGAGCCATACATACTAGTTGGTTGGTGGCTAATGAAAGATACATGAAACGGATAGCAAATGCAATACGTAGATGGCTAAATGGCCGAAATTAATAATTTAATTGGGGATCTACGTGCTGTACAAAAGCACATCAAATCACTAATGAATTTAGGTATGTGCAAAGAAAAAAATATCCCAAACAAAACTTAAAACTAAACCATCCTACACCTAAATTGTTTTGTTCAAGTTTATGTCGTGTTATTCATGAATACCTAATAAAAAGGGCGGAAAGTATTAGTTGGAAACTTTGAATTAAAAGGACTCCTTGTCCTTGACGGCTTGCATCAATTTGGAAAACAAATTGATATAGTTAACACAAGAAAAATCAAGCATCAAGAACAAAGAAAGTCCTTAATAATATAGATTTTCATGTTCTTTGGTATATGTCCACAACGAAAGATGCTGGCCAATTAATTAAAAGTAACCATCACCCTTCACAAGGCCAGCTAATTTGCATATTTTAAGCATTACAATATACTAAATACTAATGCTTGCTTATGTAACATAAATAAATACTAGTGTTTGCTTATGTTAGAATTTGTTCCCATCCCAATATCTACCGAACAATTGAGAGACTTTAAAGTCTAAAAAAAGTCCATTTTGTCTTGCAGCGTCTCACTTGGTTGGGACTTATAACGACCATTGTTGAATGTTTATCCACTTTAGGTAGGTTGCCTGGGCTAATTGAGATGTTGGGACTGAAATATTTGAAAAGCTTCAAAGTGGAACTAAGAGAGCCGTATATTATATTCTTAATTAAAAGCAGCCATATGTCATGATGTCATCACCAATAATTTTGAGAATTTTGCTATTGACCATACCATTCTAGAAACAGAATTAGCTTGAGAAAGGGTCAAGAAAGTTTATAATTAATGAGTTGCTCTACATGACCGTCAACATAATCTGCAGCAAAATTCTAGTAGCGTTTTGCGTAAGCTATGAGGTGGGTGGTGACCCAAAAAAATTCTTAGTATATATTAATTAATTTAATAATAGTTCAAAAATATAAAAATTGTTTGTTAAGTTTAACTATTCTATGGTGGAGTCTTAGACTTTGTTTGCGAGTTTTGAGGGGAGGGGAAGGAAAGGGAAGGAAGGGAAGGGAGAAAGGAGGGAAATCCTTCCCCTTGTTTGGGAGTTAAAGAAACCAAACAAGGAAAGGAGATGAAGACTTTATGTGATAATTTTACTATTTTACCATTTTTTTTTCTCTTATAATCAATACATTGTGTTATACTTTATAATTTATCTTGTAAATTATAATTAGAATTTTGAATTATTATAAGGACAAAATTTTCAATTTGTATGTTTAACCTCCCAAAACCTCCAATTTGGGGGAACTTTAAAATTGGACAATGAAGCCCCTCAAAACCCCCAAAACCTTTCCCCTGTTTTTCTAAACTCGCAACCAAGAGTTTACCTCTCCATAAACCTTTCCTTCCCTTCACTTCCCCTCCCCTTGAAAACCCGACTCGCAAACAAAGTCTTACTTGTCTCCTTCGCAAATGGCAATAGCGTTGTTGCTCAAAGCACCTGATTCCTTTTCTAACAACTAACATGCCAATTTCGGTCCACATAAAAATGGGGACACACAAAAGGCACAGGATCAACACAGTCGAGGTAGATTCTAGGTGGGGACTGGGGAGAAAAAAAGACAATGAAAATAAATATTCTAAGCACTATTTATTCATGCAAGTTTGTTTTGAACCAACAATTTTGCATGATACTTCTTTTTTTTTTTGCATTTTCGTTGGGAATAAAACATTTATGTCTTTCTCTCAAATAAAAAAAACATTTATGTCTTGTAAAAAAAAACATTTATGTCCAATGCATGCAAATTCATGGTGTGAGAGAAGGGTAACAGAAAGAAAAAAAATCATAAAAAATATAGATAAACAAATATTGAATATAAAGAAACAACGTACTGATTTAACGGTCCTTCAACGGTCTCACACCTATACATATGAATAGCCCACATGAAATAAACTTATTTTGGTTTAGTCATAGTAAAAAAAAAATGGTTTAAATGTGAATAACTCTAAAAAAAATTCATAAAAGAAAGAGATAAACTTTACCTCAATAATGTAATTCGCTTCAATAGAAAACATTATTCCACACCCAAAAAGTGAAATAACTTCCCAAGATTTTTATTTGTACTTTAAGGTAAAGATAGATTCTCCTTTTAAAACACAAGTTCAGGTCACTGGCAAAATCTATTTAGTATAAAATATATGTTTCTCTTTCTATTCTTAATCATCTTATGGCAACTTTTCCTAATGTTTGAGCTCTCACATTTTGTTAGGCTACCCCTAATTTGATCATTTACATGGACCCCACTACATACTCCCTCCCTCATGATTAACAACTATTAAAAACGTGAGGTTTTATCATTTGTGGGATTAGAGGTTGGAGCTTTTACAGTAAGACAGATAATCCTAAAAGCGTATTCTGACAATCAACATGCTTTTATACAATCTGTATTTGACACTTTTGACTTTCTAACACGATGAACTTTTGACCTTCTACAGAGTTCAGAGAGTTATGCATAACAATGTCATGTCTCCTAGATGCATGAATATTGTATTTACGATGATTGACATTACCATTCAAAAAGATTTAATGGTACAGCCAGTTGTCCGCTTGTTTTCCATTCATGTGTAATTTAGTCATTAATATATTAATATATATATATAATGTTATAATCCTAATTGAAGAAAAATCATATTATCAAACTCAGATAACTAAAATGGTTAGAGATATGAGACTTGTTCACTTGATCCAACCATTAACGAAATAAAGCTAAAAAAAAAAAAAAATTCTCTGACTTTTTTATAAAAGAGAACAATGGTTGGAATGAAAAGGTGTAATTTTTTTTGATGAAGTTACTCCTATCTCTTCTTTCATTTTTTTTTAAGAAAGAATATGAAGGTCTTGCTTCATTAAATATAGATTAATTTAACTCCTAATTAATCGGATTCCGTCTTTGGCCAAAAAATGCATCAACATCCTTGCCCATAAAAAAATGCCCATAAAGAAAAACAGGCATCAACATCCCATTTCTATTTTCTTGCTATATGGACAGAGACACGACAACAAAGCCAATGTCCGCGGTTACTTGCTCGAACTAAATCTAAATTGATGGATTTTTTCTGTTTTGATTGGGTTTGGATATGGTTTGAGTTTTTCCCGATTTCAAAACACGGGTATGGGACATGTAATAGAGATATTAGTACCTACCCCAAACTCCTCCAAAAGGTAAAACATCAGTTTATTTTCCCTTTTTTTTATACATAGGAACTTAAATCCTAAATCATTTCACTCACACAATTAAAGTCTCGGTCTTTCAGACGACCCTCTCTTCTCTAAGTTCTCCTTCCATATCTCACACCCTCAGTCTCTCTCTCTTCTCCATCACCATAGACATCGATCACCTTCATCTCTTTACTGGATAATGCATTACAGGACTGAACCTGAGGCTGAAAAATACTAATTTTTTATTAAAAAAAAATTACTCACTATGGGAATGGGGATGAGACGGGGATACTCAAACCCGTCGGAAACGGTAACGGGATTCAATTTCTCATCCCTGTTAGATATGAGTAGGGTAACAGATAAGTGTTTTGGAGTAGGGTATGGAAACACAGAAGGTAAAATTCGTCCCTATCCCGTCCCATTGCCATGCCTAAATATTAGTGCTACATGGAAGCACCAATAAACACATCTAGTTTTTTTTCTTTTTTTTTTTAATTTCCATTTTTCATTTCTACTATCAACTAAAATGCCAATAATGATCATGAAATTGTCCGTATATCGTATATCGTGAGTCGTGACTAGATCAATTATTTTTTTTGAAGGAGTGACTAGATTAATCTTAAAACAATAATGTGCAGCATTATACACATATATTACACTACAAACTAATCCGTGATACAAAAAAATTTAAATAAATACAATGAAATTGTAAAGAGGGAATGGCTGAAACAGACAATTAAACCGGTGGCCGTGGCGAGTCAACAACCGTTGCCGTAGCTGCTGAAGCAGATGTACCTTCACCGGAGCTACTAGCCACCCTCGGTGACCTAATCGAAGATGCTCTTACAAGGAAAGGTGGGGCCATAGTAAAAACCCACCGGTCTGATAATAAACCCCGGTCCAACCGCCTTACAGACTTCCCTCTACTACTTCCTTCACCACCACCGGTTCGATAACCTCGTCGTGAGCTAGTTTCTCTTGGCAACACAACCAAGCTTCTAGCTCTATGCAGTTCCGGGTTCTGTAGTATTTGTTTCCTCACTTCAACCGGTAGCCTCAAAGTGAACCGTTCAGTATTCTCACCCGGTTGAACCAATGAATGACCGGTTGAATGAGACCGTTGAAACCAACGTGGCCGACCAGACTGTGAACCTCTCGTACGGTTGCGGTTCAGCGTCTGGCTTACAGTCAACACTTCTGGTTCGGTTGGCTCGACTTTTACAGAACCGTCCGCGTTTTGACGTTCATGAACCGATTCAACAGCGTCGTTTTGAGCTTCAATATCTTGTGGTTCGGTATTAATCGACGGGATACCGTGAACCGATTCACCCGGTTGAGGAACCAAATTAGCTCTGCAAACCGGACAAGTGGTATGTGAACCGAGCCATTCATCAATACACTCAGGGTGAAAAACATGATCACACTTTGGAATCAAACGCAGCGTTTCACTCTCTTCAAACTCGTTCAAACAAACAGCACATTCCAACGCGCCTTTTCCGATTTTATGAATCTTAACAGCCGAGTATTCAAAGATCGGGAACGTTGCAATCACCGAAGCATCAAGACCACGCGCCGCGCGTCGTGAACGTCCAGCTAGACCTCCTGCCATGTTGCGGATGCTGTTGGAAGGTGAATCGCCGCATCGACGGATGTAGATTGAGAAGAAACCCATGAGAAAAAGAGCAGCGATGAGAATTACGATTATTATAGCCATGGAAGGGCTTACACGGTTGTAATATGAGTTATCATTTGTGTTGTCGTTGGTTTGTGCTCCGGCGAAGGGGACGCCGGAGAAAAAGAGGAAGATGAAGAAAAAACACATAAGGATAGATTTGTCATTTTGATGTGAGTTATCCATAGTGAGTGAACTATATCTGTTATGGGAAGGTGAATGAGTTTGAATTGGTGAAGGGTTGGAGTTTATAAATGAAACGAGGTTTGTGTCTGAAATAGAAAGAGATGAAAGATGCTGTCGTGTGTTTGTTTAGGACAGTTGAATAAGGAAGGTGTCGTGTAACAGGGGTAAGCTCATAAAGTCAAGTGGGAGTGGGGTCTGCATTACAATAACATTGATCTCTTGTGTTGTTTGGTCAGAGACGGTGTACAACCATAATGTTGCGGAAACTTCTGAATAAGATTGACCAATCTCGTTACAAAAAGAATGCTTGTGCATTAGAATTATTGGTTATTTTTTAACTCGCACATTTCTTTTTGACTAAAATAACTCGAACATGATTTGTTACTATAAAAACAATCTAAGTTGTTCAATAGAAATAACTTCAAAAAGTTTTCAAGATATCTTTTTAATGTATTTTATGCTCGTTAAATCAATTATGTTTAACGTTTTTAAATATTCAATCCAACATGTCATTTTCATTTTTGCCAAATATCAATCACTGCAATATAGATTGTTTGGTGCTATAGATTATCTATAATGGAAAACATGTGAGTACAAAGAGAGAAAATTAAGATATATAAATACGTAAATGAATAAATACATAAAAAAAAACTAAGAAACAAGAGAAAGAGAGTGAGATGAACCCATTTGGGATTGACCTAGTGGTTGGCTTGGGATCTTGGAGTTTGCTCCTCCAAAGGTCTCAGGTTTGATTCCCTCTGGTGCCAATTTCGGTGGGCTAAGTCCATACAGAGCTTGCTCTGACTTTAAACGGGGCCCCCGCAAGTGGGTGGTGCGATTGGTCCCCTCGGATTAGTCGGTCCTTGGATCAAATACCGAGTTTTCAAAAAAAAAAAAAAAAGAAGAGAGTGAGATGTGTAGCATAGAATCCCGATACAGATTACTACAGCGTTTCACAAAATATATCTTTTATATTTTTGAACTAATACAAAATTACTAGAATGTCTAAAAAAACAATACAATTGATTGTCCAATCGTTTGAATGCGGTATTGTTTTATTCGTCATTTTAGAGAACATTTTTTTTTTACCTTTTTGCGGTTTTGGTTGATTTGTATTGACAAATTAGTTTCAATTTATTTCCGATTATTCAATCAATGATTTATACACCAACATTACATATATGAACACATGGGTATTCTAATCAGTTTGATTTGCATACATTTTATCATTTTATGTTATTAACCTGAATATTGTGATTTAATTCATAAATTTATCATTTTCAGTTTTTGTAATTTTGAATTTATGTTGTTTTCGAGATACTACACCAATTTGAATGAAGGTTTTTTCTTTTAGTAAAAAACATTTTAGCTAAGTGCTCAAAATTTACTTTCTTTCTCCATCATGTGTGGTTATACTTTGAACTTTCATTTGCTATTGTTGTAAATTAAAGGTTTTTGTTGTAAATCATAAATTCTACAACGATATCATAGCATGTGCAAGATCTACTGACCCACATGATATCATGTCACTCAAGTCACAATTCAAATGTCTAATCTTGAAAGTGAGGGCGTGTGTTTTAATAGTCTCATATTAAAATTGATATAGTCTCAATAGGTATTTATAAATCATGGCAATTCTCATTTCACAAGTCAGGTTTTGTGAAGTTGTATTAATCTAATCACAAATTCTAAGATTTATCTTAATTAATATAATTATTATTTTAAAAATCCGAATCAAGAGATGATATATATTTTTTTATGGTGATGAAATGTACTTTGTTGTCGCCATATAAGAGTTAGTTTGCATAACAACAATATATGTCTAATATTTTTTTTTTGAATCACGAATGTATTTGTTTGAAAAAGTAATTAAAGACTTGCTATAATCGTTGCAAAGTCAAACAAAATTCCATGTTTAAATGGCCGGGGAAAGTAGCACCAAAAATATCAATTCAATGGTCACAAATGAGACAAATACTGTACCTTAAACCTTGTGCAGATTTTTTTTTGCATCTTACACAATTTTTTATATTTGATCAATAAATTTTATTATCAAATCGAATTTGATATGCTATGATTTTTTTTGAAGGATGATATGCTATGACTTATTAATATAATAAAAAATATGTTTTTACATAATTCAAAACTAATTTTCTTATGTACATTAAACAGAGCCTAAAATATAGTCGGAAAAGTTACAAAGTTTTAATTGTTGCGAAGCTGAGAGCATACAATATCTTATTGACTTTCTGAATATGATTGATCTAACCATTCAAAATATACACCTTTGAGTCCTTGGTCACTCATGGAAAATGTATAATTTATATAGTTGAATAGGTCTAAATATGACCATGACCATACTTATTTCATCTTTGTCAGCTTTTTCTTCGAGAAGCAATGATATATTTGAGGTGAAATTAGCAACTTCGCTACTTATAGCAGCCACTCAGATTTCTACGAATTACAAGAACTTTTTGGTAGACACCCCATGGCGCGATCTAATAGTCAGGCCTGCTGGAAATGAATTGTATTAGTTAAAAAGTTAAATTACATCGTCGCAAGTACTAATTCAACGGGGTGAAGATCCTCTCCATTTCCTAAATAAATGGAGAGGATCTTCACCCGATTCAACGGATAAAAATAACAAAATTGTTAGATCGGACATTATGACGGGGTTCAAATCCCGGTATCTTCACTTTAT
>Ga0228710_1001013_pt1 | contig 40330 bp, 15 predicted proteins | sample MedpolnodulmetaG_FD_177995 | JGI IMG/M metagenome (GOLD analysis project Ga0228710, IMG submission 177995) | Root nodule microbial communities from Medicago polymorpha collected in Santa Monica, California, United States - pink nodules | ecosystem: Host-associated > Plants > Roots > Nodule... | reverse complement strand
ATATATATATATATATATATATATATATAGTCATAATTATAAGCTATTCAGTATTCACAAAAAGGAGACCATGTAACTACATGAGTAAGTGCACATAGACATGAAAATTTGATGAGACGATGGTACAAATATGATCTAACGTCTCAATATTTAGCCTCTACAAACTTGATCAACATCTATGATTGGGATGAGATGCCAATATATAGAGGAAAACTATCAGAATTAGAAACAAGGTGCATAAGTGGACGCGAAAAATGGCTCTTTAGTTGAAACTCAATTAACAAAAAAAAATAAAAACAGACAGTTTACTCAAGGACCACAATAATTTTTAGTAAAGACTAAATTTGGTCCCTCACAATTTTCTCCCTTAAAAAAACGCAATTTAGTACGTTTCATTTTTATCAGGACCAAATTAAGTATTCACTCAAATTTTTGCTTTTTGTCAATAGATTGATGACTCAATATCTAGGTATTCATATAGAATTTAAACATCCAAACAAAGACCCAACCACTGGGATCTAGAGTTAGGGCCACCTTCAACACCCTTAAGACTCAGCACTGAATTTCAAAAAAGTGCTACCCAAAAAGGGATCTGTTCCTCTTCAATAAAGCATGGTATACATATGTATCAGATAGGTCTATTAGACGTTCACATACTGTTTCTTCCTTTTGGCAAGGTTCAAGAACTTCTCATAATTGGGCAACTAGACAACATAATTTGGATAGCTTCTTTTATTCCCCTTCCCCTCATTTTTCAAAACACTTTATTTGTCTGTATTGATGGGACAAGAAATAGGGTTCAGTCGGGCTACCTTCGTATGGAGAGGGTTCAAATTCAGTGTCCCCAACCATATGCAATCCTGAGACTAATATATATCACTGTAAAATGAGAGTTTCAAAGATGAAAAAATGGAAGTGAAGCACACATGCCCCCAAAAAGTTTACGACTAAGCACAACAGGATCATACAAGAGTTGACTGTGATACCCTTTGTCATCATCAGATTATTGTCTGAGCATATTCCAATTTCGATGAAATCAAACAAGATAAAAAAAACAACCTTCATTACAGAATATGGAAGAAAATGAAATTTGCTATAAAAAAAAAAAACACTCTTTTGGTATCTGAAAAAACAGACATTTTTGTATTGCAGCTCCACTATTAACAAACAGTTTATATTTTGATTAGTATTTTACAAAATCGAGGGGGATATGCCCGATAAAAGAAGCATACAAACAAGTCCTGACCAATTTGAGCTGATCTTATTTAGCTAATTAATTAAAATGTGTTTATAAATTTGTCTTGGGCTTCGCACTACCGGTAACACGCCTTGTCACTGAGCGCATGGTCACAAATTCTTCTGCAGCTGATGGGTGTATTCCCACCTACATAAATGAGCACAGTGATTAGGACTCATTTGTGGCATTATTCATTAATACCTAATAATTAGGATACTTCTTTATCAGTCAAGCTTATTTTTATAAGCAAATTTATTAATGGTAAGTACAAAGTGTACTCCAACTCGTCTCAAACAATTTTTTTTTTTACATTTGATAAGCTATGTATAACTAGATTTTCCACTTTTTATTTGACTTTTATATGAATGATAATAAAGCAGCTTCATTGGGTATGTTTAGCTCAAAGGAATGGGAGAAAAGTAGGTCTGACTTTGCAATTTTGAAGTTGATTTTGGAATTTGTCTGGATGAGAATATATTGATGAAACACAAGCAATATCAATATCATAGATTCTTTGCAGGATTCCTTCCACATGCTCAAGGAACTAATGATCCTAATTACTATAATTATATCTAACTTTAACCTTTGAGTATATAATCTAACTACTGTGGTCAAAATAATATAACAGGTCAAGTTTCGCCGGCAGTTGCATCAACAAAAGATGAATGACTTGGTTTGTCATACAATGGTCTTCAGCGACAACATCCTATAACTATCTTAGAAAGACAGGACAGAATAATCAAGAAAAATGTGAACTTACCGTGCTATCAAACTGCGCTTTAGTAGCTCCACACTTCAATGCAATAGCAATACCCTATCGATCACCAATATTAATATAATATTATGAATTGATAGACAAATAAATATAGAAAAATCAATAAGCAATAACTTATAGAAATTCGGTCGCGAACACAACTAATTCTTGGAGAAGGATGCATACAATAGATAGATGTCATTGATACAAAAAAATCTTCAGGTTTAAGAGTCCTATGGATGTGTTCCTTCTATCCGAACGTGTCCACTACAAAAAATCTTGCATAATCTTTGTGTATAGTAATACCTGAACAATTTCAGGTGCATCGGGCCCACACATAGATGCTCCAAGAACTTTATCTGTCTGAGCATCAACGACAATCTTCATAACAGTTTTTTCTTGCCGCCTATTGAAAGAATATCACAATTTAATAAGACAATATATAAATGAAACATAAGAGCAGGAACAGACATAATCTAACTGAGGATTGAAGAGCATGGAGAGATCATAGACCAAGATAAATCCAAATTATATTGCCAACCAGAGCTAAAAGCAAGGAATCAACTAACAAAATAGTTCAACAATGGAAAGGAACAAAAACGAACTGCATCTCTTATGGGTGAGCAGACTGTTAATAATGGATTTTTCCACGGAATGATTCAGCCAAATTACTTGCACAAGCTGAGAATGATAGATAATTATCTAACAATATGCGGAGGTTTCTTAATATGTAACAATGTCGTATCATTAGTTATTAGGCCTGGGCTTTCAAAGGACGAACCGTCAATTTGGAAATTGGACCGAAGTACACATTTCAGATCCCAACAGATTACCTGTTAAAATTTCTTAATATCGCAAACAAGATTTGGCATGGTATGAATTGAACCTTTGTATTGGACCTATATCAATTAAAACCAAAATTAATGTGCTTTCAAGGTCCAATACTAAGGTTCAACTCTTAGTCCTTCCTCTAATTTTAAAGGATCTTGCTAATAAGGTAATCAATCAAAACTCGTTAATTATCATTGGTAACCCAGATCTGGAAATTCCTCAACAACCTTCTACTTCTATTGTAGTCATAATTGTTTTTTTTTTGTTATTATTTTACATTTACGTTGTTACAACTCTCCTTTCACCAAAGAAGTTTCTCATTTAGTTAATTAGTTGATACTGATAAAAATAGTTTATATACTACGTCGAAAACCAAATTTGTAGGTTTTCACACATCACTAGACTTACCCAGAGATTGTATTTTTCATAGGGTTGAAGGTTGACGTGAAAACCAGTAAATCGCCGTTTGTTTGCTCTACTGCCTCCTCCTCACTTAGACCAACTACTGAAAGTGGTGGAATACTGCAGAACCAGGGAAAAATGAGCTATATATTAAACCAAAAACAGTAAAAAATAAAATTAGACCCGAAGGAAGCAGATATATTATCGTAAGTCAACATATTCATAGCAGTTAACAGCTTCCAATTTTTATCACAAACGCAACTATACCTGAACACTGCATATGGAATATCCCTATAATCTGGCTTCTGTGTTTTCCCACCAAATACTGTGTTCTGCATATATCCAAATAAAACAAAATAACTGAATGTTAAACAACAATAAATAACATCATCGTATTACCAACCAATCACCAACACTTCCCTTCCCAATCCAAAAGAAAAACATGTCTGCTACTAAACTAAATATCACAAACACTTACTGCAAAGTGTGATGCTTCCATCAAGGCCACCGGGGTAAGATTCATTCGGTTGGTTACATCACCCACAGCCCATATGCTTGGGATGTTGGTGCATGAATACTCATTTACCTAAAACAGGAATGTAGAACATTTAGATCTGAATGTCTCTGCGACTCATAATCATTCACAAGCAATATAACTTTCTCAAATCATATATAGTCAATTTGGATAGCAGAGCACAGTGGCTGACCCCTAAAATGCTATAGCGGATAGCATGTCGCCACTATGTCGAAGTCAAAGGAAACAGGACACGAAATTCATATCATACATAAAAAACCAAAAAAGTAGAAGAACATGCAACATTGAAGACATCCATGACTAATAATCAATATTCAAGCCCAATATAAAGGATCTTGCTAACATGTGCCCTTAGGACACTTCTTAAGGAATAAAAAAAAATAGAAATCTTGTCCTGAAAAAAACAATTTTTAAACTTTTCAAGCAATTGAATACACAATTTTTAATACAATGTTTTAATATTCGGTTAATTAACAAGTTCCCTATGGGCACATATCAGCATTTTCCTAAAACATAAAATTTAACTGAATACCAGTGAATTTTCATTTAAATAATGATGTAGTGGTTAAAATATAGATATTTATTAAAGCATTACTTGGAAAATGACTAGTGTGTGAATAAATGTCGTTGCCTATTCTGATGTAAATTGTGTAGAATCTTATGGAATTCAACCCAAGAGATCGAGAAAATCACTTTTATAATGTTTTATAAATGTCTGCTTTATCTTTTTAAACAAAACAGAATTAGGAAATAAACTATATTTTTATTATTTAAAGTGGCTACTAAAAAGAAAAAATAAAAGTACTGTTTATAATAGTAACCTATCAAAAAATTACTTCTACAGTATGTAAAATTTCTTAGGGGATGTTTGTTTCAAGTTTACTAGATTTATTCCTAGGAATAGGGCTGGAAATGAGTCGAGTCGAGTCGAACCTGTCTGAGCTCGACTCGATAAGAATTGGTTCGGCTCGAAACTCGACTCGAGTTCGAAACGAAACTTTTTTTAAGCTCGAGTTCGGCTCGTTTAAAGTTCACGAATAACTCGGCTCGGCTCATTAGGTTCAGCTCGTTTGCTCGAATTACATATTTCAAAAACTTTTTTTCGTCAAAAATATATATATAGGTCCTTGACCTTTTAAAAAAAACAAAATAATTTAAATAAAACTATCAAGCATTTGGTCTCAAGAGTCAAGACCATTAGCTATTTACTAGTGTACGTATACTACTAGTATTTGTTTTACTTACAACATAGTTGCTACGCACTGCGCTTTTATATACACTCTTCATCTCTGATATTTCCAAACCTCCCCGATGTGGGACTATTTTTTGCACATGTTTGTGTAAAAGCATTTATAAGGTATTAACCTTTTTTCCTCTCTATTATTAAAATTGCCGTTGATATTTAATCAAATTAGTAATAATTTCTATGAAAAAAGTATATAATTATTAAAAGAAGCTTGTAATAAATTACACATTATCGAGCTGGTTCATGAACCAAACGAGTCGAACCATACTCAGTTCAAGTTCAACTCATTTATTTAACGAGCTTAATTTTCAACTCAAGTTCGGCTCATTTGGTTCATGAACCAAGTTCAAAGAATCATTTATCGAATCGAGTATCGAGTTATTTTCGAGTTGGTTCGGTTCATTGCTAGCCCTACCTAGGAATAATTTTCCTGGGAATATATGGGTGAGAGTTTTATTCCAAGGTATTTCTAAAACAAGATGTTTGGTTAATATTATAATATTCCCGGGAAATTTTATGATATGGAGGTTAATAGGTAGTTATACATAAACTTATTCCCATCTCCATGGAAACTTTATCCCCACCCTTTTTCTTTGGGAACATTTTTCTACTCCCAGGAACATTTTAGGAACATTTTACACCCAGGAATAAAATTTACTAAACTAATAACTAACATAGGAAGATATACTTCTATCATTTTATTCCTAGGAATCTATAAAAATAACTTGAAACAAACATACACCATTAAAGAGAAATAGCCTTTTCACACGATCTTAAGATCGGCTTTTTTAAAAAGCTTAAAGGAGCAGGAACTCTCAATATTAACAACAGCTCAATAAACTAGTCAACACATAACTAACATGTTTTTTTGATTTCAACGAAAATTCAAGAATACAAGCAGATGATAAAAGAAGACGGCTACTAACCACTATTGCTCCTGTCTTATCAACCTCTACGCCTGCTTTTTCTAAATTTAACCTCTTAGAATTAGGAGCCCTTCCTGCAACAACAAAAGAGCACTAAGAATACATGGATAATTCTTTAGGACACTCTCTAGTCTCTACTGTTAGTTAAAATTTAAATGAGTCCCACCAACTTATGTGGGTCCTGCATAGTTTTGATGGGATCCGTATGAATTTCAACTGATAAAAAGTGTATGTTGAGATCCATATGAATTTCAACTAATAAAAAGTGTATGTTGAGATGCGAATAGTGCGATGCTGCAATAATTCTTTCAAATAAGGTAAGCAAATGTCCCATGAGATAAATATGCACAATATTGTTCCCACCCTTCCAAGAAAAAAAACAAAAGACAAATAAAAATAAAACTTTGCTTCATACATTATTCATTTGATCAATGTACATGTAAACTTTGAGTAAGTTTAATGCTTCAGTTCTGTAATAGGGTATAAAATTTGATCAATCATATGAACCAATCGGATTACCATTTATTAGCGAAGATATTCTTATTGTGTGCTTCTTCATTTAAAGATAATACAAAATTCTGACATGAGCATAAAGGTGTTTAGAAATCCAACAGCCTAAAAAGTAAATAGTAATGCTAACCATTTTAGAAGTCTATGTTATCTGTATTCTTACCAGTGGCAAATAGCACAACATCCGCAATCAACTCCTCACCGTGATCTGTAGTAACTTTAATGCCATCCTCTGTTTTGATCAACTAGAAGAAACTTATTGCTATTAGCTAAGCCTCTAAATAAGAAATTTAAAAAAAAAAATACTTCATCAAAATATATGCCGAGTAGCAACCAAAAAAGGCAATACCTGTGTCAAATTTGTCCTTGGATGCAAATTAATTCCCCTGCCTTCAAGGTTTCTTGCAACTACAGCTCTCATTTCGTCATCAAAACCTCTGCAACAGAGTTTTATAAAGCATGAAGTAATTATACAAAAGAAAGCAAAAATGAAGTCAGCCAAAAACAAAAAAGAAAGAATATTAAATCCAATGGATATTTAATAGTAAGCAGTATAGAAAAAGATCTATTAATTCAACTATCTTCGACATTTCTTGCAACCTTTACTACACATATGAGACTAAATAACCTAGAACTTTCAACACTCAAAGCAGAAATCCTAATAAAATTACTCCACTTGAATGATAAAAATAAGGAGAAAAACTAAATATTATTATTTCTGATGATTTATTGTATATAAGCTCCATTCTTGTTTATATAAAAAAAATGGATTCATTGGTGGAGTAAATATTATATTGTAATGACTCTTAGTTTCCAAGTATTAGGAGGCCCTTTTTCTATACTTTGTACTAGATGTATATATTTTGTATTTTGTATTGTATCAAACCAAAATGAAAGAGATTAGAATTCATTAGTTTCAACTCATTTCAGAGCCACACCTCAATGGAAGTTCCTTTCTGAAAACGAGATTGACATTGGCACCCATCCCACGCCATATAGATGCAAACTCAACTGCAATATAACTGAACAGAAATATATATACAAATTGATTAGTGAGATAGAGAGTAGTTATAGTAATACACATGAGAAGAAGATGAAGGCATACCCTCCTCCAAGAATCACAACACGTTTAGGAAATTCCTCTAAACTTAGAGCCTCATCAGATGTTATACCCAACTCCTGCAAAACAGCCCTCACAGTCACAAACAAATAAGAAAAAACGGGTAAGAGAAGAAAACATCAGCACTCATCACACATCTTAAAATTTTATTGTAAAAGTTCTTAGTTAAGATTTAGGAATAAGAACTTTCATAAAAAAAAAATAATTGTTTGTCAAGAATGAGGGAGATAGTGGAATAGATGAAAAAATCCAGATTTTAGATTCCAACACTCCATATGAAGAAATTGTTCCTGTAGTCTAAGACTCAGAAGAGGTTCGCCTAAATTCAAAGAAAGGAAAGTTTAAACGCAAGAGTATGATCATGTTTAATAATGACTTTCTAAGCTGTTGTAGAAATCATGCATTCATGCCGATTTATGCAACAAATTATTCATCTACAAAAGTTCAATAGTAGTCTTGCAGATAGCAAGATACTATGCGTCCATAATTGAGCTTGAAACAACCGCTACTTGTTAAGTTTCCTCCAATTAAAACACAATCAAGATAAAGAAACTTATTTAAAATTTTCTGATCTTCATTACTTGAGATATTAAATAAACTGGCCTAATTTTAAATACTAGCACCCTTATCCTAATAAATTTAATCAAAATCAATAAATTATTTTTGAAAATTTTCTAGAAATTTTAATCATTTTAAAAGCTTATTTATTTTGTTTTAACTCTCTGGTTTCCAGGGAAATTTTCATTGCATTTGTGCAAATAAAAAATAAAGACCAGGATGATCAATGGCCATACTGTGACATAATAAACATCTGTGCAAATCAATACTACACTTATGTAAAATGAATAGCTTACTACTACACTACATATCACTCTAATATCTTACTATTCCTAACCTTTATTTTTTTAAATATTCCTTTCTAAATCATAAACTTCTAATTCTAAACATTCATATTCTTAATCATTAACTGTCATGTTTACAATGGTATATTAAAACAAGAAAACAAACCTGGCCTGGTATATTTGGACGTTGAGCCCTGCTGCCAGTTGCAATCAAAATATGCTTTGCCGAATAGGACAATTTAGTACCATCCAACTGTGTCACCTCAACTTCATGTGGACCCGCTATCTTTCCCTCACCTTCAAATAGTTTAACCCCAGCATTGGATAACAACCGCTTGTAAATTCCATTTAATCTGTTTATTTCATCTGTCTGCATTTTGACAAAGGACAGATTATTATAAACGGACAAGTATACTGCCTTCATTTTTCAGGTACTAATAAACTGCTCTCCGATCAATAAATTTGGACAAGCTGGAGAACATGTGTGTATAGAATTTATAAAAATCAATAGTCCGATTATGTAATCATGTATCTGTGCATCAGCACTTTTAAGTTGTGTACTCAGTGCATTCTATATCAGTTAGAGCCAGGATCAGTGTCAGACTGTCAGCTCGAGCGAACATGCATGCCTATCTAGTGGCCACTGCCAGAACCTGCTCATTGTGCAATGACCAAAGAAAGCCCTATCACAGAGTTGCATGGATAGTGTCACCCCATGAACTGGCACATTACACGTGGTAAGGTGCCAGGAACAAGGTTTCAGACAATGGGAAGACTTGTGACTCTAATGAGTGATACCCATATCATGGTGGAAGTGTTCAAGCACAGGGCAATTTTATTTGCTTTATTCCTATTCAATGTGAGCTCTCTTCAAATGTCAAAAACAATAACAAAGTTACAGAAGAATGATAGTAAAGGCTACGGACATTACTCAAACAAGATGGGGTGTTTATTCTTCAAACATTGGTGATGATCAAAATGTTAGTGGCTGTAGGATTGTATGAGTTCCTGGAAGTCTTCAGTTTTAGTGCAATTTAACATTGTTCTTCATCATGAGGACAAAGTGAATGTTTAGTAGGGGAGTACTGATAGGTAAACCCAAGTTTGTTTGTTAGTTAGTTAATTAGGCAGCTAATTGAAATAAGGAATGCTCCCTATAAGTAAGAAAGGGGGATTGAGAATAAGGGCTATGTTCCCTATGTGCTTTGTATCTAATAATTGAAATACTGAGATTTATGAGGTCATGTGTTGAATTTCGTGCTATATTGAACGTTATGTGATTTGTTATTAAGAGTTAATCGATTGAGTTGTCAAGTTAATTGATTATATGAATAAGATTAAGTAACAATTAATTGATTCGGTCAATGATTAATAATTAATTGATTAAAATCCTGATGTTTGATTAAAATTGGTTAGGTCAGTGATTAATCTTTGTACTCACTAACGCGAACTGATGCATGTGCTGATCCTACCAACTCGATTCCAGTATAAGATAGTATTGGTGTCAGTACAAGTTAGTGTGTCTTGGGGCCATTTACTTTGTGGAAAAAAAAATCTATTTTCATTTCCTATAATTTGTGTTAGTTTTATTTGTTAACAAGGCAAAAAGAGACTCTTAAAATGAACAATTGTCTTGCACATTCGGAAACAATCTAAATGTCAAAAGAACTGTTTTCATTATTTTCTGAAATGCATTATCCATAGCTAGCATTTTAGCTTTTCTCTCCATCACAATGACACTCACTTCAAAAGTCTCTTTTCCTTGTTAACAAGTAAAACTAACAATTTAGGAAATGAAAATAAAAAATGTTTTCACAAAGTAAACAGGCCCTTAGTTTCTCGCTCAGTATAACTGAACCCAGTACCAGATTCTGGATTAGTTAGTTAAATATCAAAGGCATTTGAAATGATGAATGAAATAAAGATCAAGCATTCATAGATTACTCTCTAGTTTTCTCTCACTTGCTTCTCAATTCCTGACCCTTTCATAAACAAGGGAACATCTAGAAAACCAGAGACTGTTCAAATTACATTTTAAGAAAGTTTCCCAAGTACAGGAGCTAATATGATGATTATATTATGTAGAAAAAGAAATGATAATGCTTTGATCTTATTTAAACCAATAAATAAGATCTTGAAATACCTTCTTTTGCAAGAGCTTCTTCCAATTGAAGTCAATATTCTCACTCAATTCCCATCCAAAATTTCTAGCATCCTATCACCAAACCAGTCAAGTTTGTTAAATCATCAAACACAAGTTAGCTACAAACGATGATTTCACAAGCACTAAAGTATTATAATAACTACAAATGATGATCTCACAAGCACTAAAGTATTATAATAACTACAAATGATGATCTCACAAGCACTTAAGTATTATAATAACTACAAATGATGATCTCACAAGCACTTAAAATATTATAATAATCATGATCCAACACCAGTAAAAATATCAAGAAAAAACTGATATACTGTAATAAAATATAATGTTCAATTCATTTGCATCACATACGCAATGAGAAGTGAACCAAATAATGTAACATTACATCAGATCTTGTAACATAAATCTTGTAACATTTATGTTAGAGATAAAAAAAAAAAATTCAAGTGTCTTCACATAAATAATTCTTCCATAGTATAGAGCCTCAATAACTAGGTGGTCTGTAACTGATCTTTGTGGAGCAAATATTTTATTTGAGAAACTTAAATATCTGTAAAAGGGTAAGAGGGTCTATGCATTGTTGATGCTTCAAGCTCAAAGGGCTCTCACTTGAGAGTATATACTAAAGATATCATAAAAAAAATCATTAATGTGTCTTCACCTAACAACTTAAGCTTGCTTCTAACAGGGCTGGGGAGACAGATAACTAATCTCATACACTAGAGTATGATTGGGTGATAGCGTAGATACGATAGAGCTAGAGTTTGATTCGATAGTCGGAACTCTTGGCCTCTAGATTTTAACTAATCACCTGCAAGTTAATTATAAATACTTAGTGTCCCACTTAATTTTCCTTATTTTGAGAGACTCTCTCTTGTATAAATATTTTGTACAGCCCCATGTGTAATTCAAGTCATTCAATCTAAATTATTAGAGTTGGTATCTAGATCTAGGTTCCGATCTTCTAGCTCCTATTCTTTGGGGTCAGCCACCATCAAGGCTAACCCTAGTAATTTTTAGTTTGGCTGTTGTCAGGTCTCAAAACAAATACCGGTGCCACTGCAGAAGTGCAGCCAAAAGTCACCTTAGACTGAAAATTTGGAGGCGGGAGGAGTAAGCCATAGAGAGAGCGAGGTTTGAGTTTGTTATGTAGATAAGAAGTTGTAAATAATAGGGGGCTTCACCCTCTACTTTCTTTTCTTGTACTAGTTCATTTCCTTCAGAAAATATAATTTTTAAACAGAATTTTTATAGGAATTTCCTATCAAGATACAATTAAAGTATCCATCTAAGCTACAAAAACAGGACAGTGAATGCCACAAGGCTGTGCATCCCCTTTGCATATCAGTTATGGAGGCTCCCTGAAAACAACCATCTAGAACACAGACAATCTAAGAACATAATAATATCCCAAAACAAATTGCATTAAAAATACTGAAGTGGGCAAAGCACTGTCGCTCAATATATCCCGTAACTAATCCATGCTGTTACTAAAAAACTCAAGAATCAACCATTACCTCAAGGTCACCACCATAAGATGCTCCATAGACCAAAATCTTTTTGGGAACACAACCACGAATAACACACCTTTGAAATAAATAAATAAATAAATATAAGCCTTTCAATAAGTAAGATATTATTGGGGAGAGTAGAGAAAGAAGTACAAACAACAAAACAAAAACTTACGTTCCACCGACTCCTCCAATCGTTTCTGAGCTAATCGGATGAAAAGGAAGCTCACAGATTGCAACCTTTAGACACATGATGCGGGATATAATTAGAAAAGTACAAATAAACCAGCAAAATAGTCTAGAAAATAACATAATGAACTGATATTAACACGAGATTTGCATCAATAATAGTAATAATAAACAAAACATCTTGTCACATACTATTAATCAACATCAATATATTAATAAACAACAGAATGTTAGGATCAGGGTAAACATAGTTACGAACCTTAGCTCCATGATTAGATGAGAATCTAGCAGCACGAACACCACCACTTCCAGCCCCAATAATAAACAAGTCAAAGTCAAAATTCGTCCCTTCTTCTGCACCTTTGTTCAAATCAGGTTCACCATCGATAAGCATCTTTCTAGCCATTGGAATCCAAAATTTCTCACTAAACCTAAATCATCATCATCATCAATAAAAAAAAACTAAATCAAAAACTAATTCCAACAAATTAGGATCACAATTCAGCATGCATCAAAGAAATTTCAAAACAAAAGCTACTTCAATCACTAAGTTCGCAAGTTTACACTCACTCTAAATGGAAAAAATCAATAGTCAAAAATTTCTCACTAAACTTTCAACATCATGATCATTAAAACTCAAATCAAACCTAAACCAACAAATTAGATCAAATTTTACAACTACTCAAAAAATTCAAAACAATACCTCTCAAGTTCAAATAAAAAAATTCTTACTTAACCTACGTAATCACGATCATTAAAAACTGAATCAACATAATTAGGTCAAAATTCAGTACACATCAAACAAATCAAACAAAAATTCAAATCAAAACTTGTTTGATCACGGAATTTCATTTCGAACTGAAACTACAACATCTTCATTGTTCAAATTCAAACAAAAAATTTCTTACTAAATCAACAAAATCACAAACTAAACCTAAAAATCAGATCAAAATTCAGTGCACATCTCAAAAATCAAAATTTTCAAAACAATACTAGATTAACAAAAACTACTTCAATCAATCACTGTGTTCGCTACAAATGGAAACAATTTCAACTGAAACTACAACATCACGATCGATAAACTTTAAATAAAAAACTAAACCTATATAAATTAGTGCAAAATTCACAATACGAATCAAATAAATCAAAAATTTCAAAACAATAATCCGTAACTTCACTCGCTTCAATTCGGAAGAAAAAAAAATTGATGAAGTTTTTACCATGTTATAGAGTGAAAATCGATGAAGAAAACGAGAAACGCGAGAATTTACCTGTGATGAAGATTGATGAAAGAACGAAGAGAAAGAAGAACGCGATTTGAGAAATGAATTTGTAGTGAAAGGATGTAAGAAAAAGAAATGGAGAAGAAGTGTGATACGTTGTCTGTTAAAGAATTTGTTATTTGCACCTCACCAGGTGTTGTATTTGCACCCCCGAATATTTTATAGAAGGTTCTTTTTTAATTGGAAAATTCATCAATGTAATGCATGACGTTATATTTACTTTTTTAGAAGGAAATTCTATTTGGTATTCCTAAGTCCTAACTCACCTAGACCATAAACAGGGATGGATTCAAGGAGGGGATGGTGTGGGGCCCTCAACCCCTCCCTCATATTAGCAATAATATCTTACATCATTCGGTCATTATTATAAGACAAAATCATTATTCAAAAAATATTGATTGATTTTTGTTTATAACGGTGGTCAGTTGATGGATTTTTTTGGATGAATGACTGAGGTGTATTTAGTTTGTTCATACAATTTAGTTCAACCGATAATATTGATATTGTTGGACTGAAAAATTGTCATTCTTATTAGAACTTGAAATATCATAATTGCATTGGAGTTTTCGTGATATTTTGTCACTTCATTTAAAGAGAAAAACTTAAATGCACTTTTAAAAAAAATTGATTTTTTGGACCGAGTTTTTTTCCTTCGAATTTTGACCTCTTGTGTCGTTCTTATGATGTGACTTATTCAGTTTATAATGTGACAATGTTTATCGGGTCATATTGAATATTTATTCTCTTATTATAAAAGTTTGTTAGGTTAAGCTATCTAGCTAACCATAAACCTAGGGTGTGTTTGTTTCAAGTTTATCAAATTTATTCCTAGGAATAACATTCCTTGGAATATAAAGATGGGAATTTTATTCCAAGGTATTTAGGAAAAATATGTTTGGTTAGCTTTATAATATTCCTAGGAACCATAAAGATTGAGATTATAATAGGTAACTATTTAAGAATTTATTCACATCTCTATGGGAACTTTATTCCCACCCTTTCCCTTGGGAAAATTTTTCTATTCCCAGGAACATTTTATACCCGGAAATAAAATTTAGTAAACTTGTAACAAACATAGGCATATATACTCCTATCATTTTATTCCCGTGAATCAACAAATAAAATATAACTTGAAACAAACACACCCCTAGTTTTTTTTTTTTCCTTCTATTATTTGCGTCTTAATTGCCAACCATTCCTTTCACTTTCCTTCCTTTCCGTCTTTTGAATTTTAAATTTAAATGCTTAATGTTAGACAAATTTTGAATGAGCATTGCTATATGTAGCGAAATGCCAATCAGGAGTCTCTCGCGAACAATAAATACGATGGACGTGTCATGTTTTTTATTTTTTTTCTATTTCTTTTTTAAATAAATATTAGCAAACAGAAAGAACCCATAAACCCATATTCACACCACATCCAAGGACATCACCATCTCTCTTAAATCTTCTTCCATGGCAGTGGATTCTTCTAATTTGAACCTGCTTTCTCAAAACTCTACCACCAATATTTCAATACCTTTGTTCCACAAGCAAATTCCATGATTATTTATGTTGAATATAGACTTATTCCAACACATCCTCTTCCTGCATGTTACCATGAGGTCTAGCATTTTTTCATTTTGAATTTGACTCTCCAAACTGCCATCAGTGATATTAATATGCATGTTTAATGCAATTATAGCCTTATAAAACATTTGAAATTCAAATTCGAAATTCTCTCAACATGCCTTCAGTGAGATTAAAGTAAATGTTTAATGCAATAACATTCCTCTCACCTATTAAGAGATAATGGTCATTTTCGTTTCATTGAATTTTGTATATAAATAGTATGTAAATTTGCTGTTATTTTTTGTTCACCTCTCATCTTACCAATTCAAAGTTCGGCTCGTATCTCTTATTTTTGGCATGGTTAATGGTAATATGGAGACATTGCTTTAATATTATTGATCTCTCTTTTTTTTTTTTTTTTGCAATAACATATTTAGATCTGCCGGTAATTAATTTGGACAATGTAGTAAACAAACTAATGATCAAATTGAAACACATCGTTTCAAATTGATTTGGTTACAGTTGATGATTACGATAACAAATGAGATTGCATCCTAATTTTTGGTTGGTGCAGATATAGCGGAATATCGGTGTCAAGTTAAAATCTGCCACCGAAATCCGACATGGCGCCGCTATTCGATAACAACGAAAGTCGTTAAATATACTATATTATGATCAGATGATGCAATTGCAATTTAGTCATTATAATTAGAACAGAGGAATTATTTTTGCTGGTAGAAGCTAGAAAAATGAATCGCACAGTCTTTCTACAACAACGGATCAAGAACAAAAACCAATACAGTACCTCATTTTTATCATAAACATAAACTTTAGTCTCTTCAGTTGAGATCCTAGAGACTAACATGATGGATTTTTGTATACTTTAGAGTCTAATATGATGAATTTTATTTACTTCAAAACCAAATTGGGGGAGATGGCGATCCTTTAAGAATTAAAAAACTATATCTCACTCTCAAGAGTGTGGACAAAAAATATATGAAGTGAGATCAGTACCTATATATGAGGTCTGACCGAAGCATAAATGACTCGTCTTCCTAGAGAGACCAAACAAAAACACCAAAGAAAATTGACCAAATCCAAGGAATGTTACCAACCTAGGTTGTGTCTAAATTTCATAGAAGCCAAGCTCCAGTCCCTAATTGAAGATGTGCCACACATCATCAATGATATACTGCTCCCAGAAGCCTTTAACATCCTCCAAATCTCTAAGAATATGCATCAAATATTTAGGAACACTGACATATTGGACAAGTAGGATTTTGAGTCATACCTCTTTTCTCCCAATTTCAATATTACAATGTATCATGAACCTTTTCTCTCTGTTTTGATTTGTATTTTTTTAACTCTAAAGAATTAAGGCATGTACATACCACTTTATGTCATTTTATATTTACAACATCAAGTAGTATGTCCATGAACTTATATCCAAAAGTCTTCAAATTGTCACCTGCTAGCTTTTTTGTCTATTAAAAAAAAACTGCTAGGTTTTAGATATAAGTTATCCAATACTATCATAAACCTGAGCTTAAATCAGGTGACAATTTGAAGACTTTTGGATAATCTATCAACATCCATGCCACTAATCTTTGAGTCTAAATATCTATTTTAATTTTGGTAAGCTAGCGACACCTTTTTTTACTCAAGTGCCAATGACACCTAACTCATCAAAATTCCATTTCCTCGAGCCAATGACACCACTTTTGTAAAATTTATTCGGTATAAATTTAAATTAACTAATTTTTTTTATACTAAGTTTAATTCTTAAAGGATCAAAAAGACATAAAACTACATGCATCCAATATTATTTTGTTATATGGTTAATAAAAAAAACTCTACAGTCACCAATATAGCATATCAGTGTACTAAACGAAACTCTTTCAGCATGAAGAACAACATAAACATAAGGCAATAATTCGATCTACCCAGTTTCTAAATTTTCCTTAGAAAACTAACAATTTCAATCACTTTCCACACTACGAAGCTTAAATTTGTCCAATTGAACTTCAATTTCACAAATTTGGCAACTAGAAAATCTAAACCAAAACACTCTTTTCACACAACAAAGCTTAAAAATTAACAAACATGCATAAAAATTCATAAACATAATTAACAAGATTCCTTCAAATTTCAACATGGAAAGCAAAATAGAACAAAAACATTTCTAAAAATGAGGAAAAAAAACAGAAATTTCATCCTAGCATGTTGTTCACTCTACGAAAACAACAACAGAGGCCATTTTTTTTCTTATGAACTTTCATCCTGATTTTCGGTACCGAGTGGCAGCTATAATTCGGAGTATTTTGAAGCACTACAACTTGTCGCTTTGGCAGAATGAACATGAAGTACTCACCCAGGTTGTGGGTCACGCTCGACACATTATGGACGAATGGGTTATGAAGAACACTATGCATTCTCCATCGCGACAACATCAAGAAATTGGTCATGCTGCTGTTGTCACGCACCAACCAGCTGTTGTTCAGGAGCCAAGTGCTGGTACCAGGTCCTATAGAGATACAAGGGCAATAGACCTCTCCCGGTTCGATTTAAATGCAACATTGATGCCTCATTTTTGCCTGCGCAGAACCGAAATTTGCTTCCGTGATGAGGAAGGCGCCTATATGCTAGCGAAAACCATGAGTTTCTCACCTATGATTTCTGTCAATATAGGAGAAGCTCTTGCTCTCTTTCATGCATTACAATGGTTACAGGACACGCGGTTTGACAATGTGGATTTTGTGGTCGACTCAAAAATTACGGCTGATACGGTTATCTTGAGAAGAAGAGATATTACAGAGTTCGGCCAAATTATTGCGGCATGTCAGGACATTAGTTCCTCCTACTTTACAAACTTTAGGGTGGAGTTTCATAAGCGACAAGCAAATATGGTAGCTCATGCTCTTGCTTGTGAGGCCATTGACATAGGTAGTCCCGTTATTTATTTTAAGATACCCGATTGTATTGACACGTTGATTATGAATGAAATGCAATAAACATCCTTATTTAAAAAAAAAAAGTAATTACAAGTAATAAGATTTTTTTTAGAGTTTAAAATAATAGAAATAACAATTGTTAATGCCTCTTTAAAACAATTAACAATTGTTAATGCTTATCCACTGTTTAATCTGAAAAGCAATATTACCATTAATTTAAAAAATGTTATAGCGACCAAAACATGTCACTTTTTTTTTATGAGGACCAAAAACAAAATTGATTATATTTATAGGGGCCAACAACCTATTAAACCATAAATTAAAATATCACACATTTGATATCTGCATAAAAAACTCAACACTTGGGTGAAATGGTAAAAGATATGTTTCAGCTTAATCATAAGTCTTGGGTTTGTTTTCAGCGTGAAGAACGTAACAAGGCTTAATATCTTGATGGAGAACCTTACCATCCATTAGAGTTCTACACAACTCAATGGATTAATATATACAATTGCGCATGAAAGATGTCCGACTAAAAAAAAGCGCATTAAAAGTTCAATTTTTAATAGAGAATTCAACTAGGCGCTAACGTGTCCAGATTTATATTTTCCCCACTAAAAATCGTAATTATCCTTCCCAACATTTATACACAATTACGAGGTCTCAAATTCAAACTTGAATGAATGGGTCAAACTTAACAATATCAACATTTATATCTTATCTATATATAAAAGAGATGTATGATTTTGGGAAGACTTTTTATCTTTCAACTATTCCCGTCATTTAAACTATTCTAATCACAATTTTAAATCTTTAATTAAAAAGTTTAGTTAAATCTCATTATAATAGGAACAATTCTACTACTAAATGGGATGCATGATTTTGAAGTGACTTTTATCTTTCAATTATACCATTCATTTAAACTATCTTGAGTGTATGTTTGATTTCAATTTTGGAAGGGTGAAAATTGATTCATGAGGTTGTATTATCTCTGATGTTTTAAAAGAGAGTCAATATCGTTTGTAGAGTTGATTATATTTTTGAAGATATAATTTGTAGTTTTTGGCTTCTATAATTGATTTTAACTTTAAATTTATTGTTAAATCCACTTTCAAGTAGTGTTAACAACGTTCTCTTTTCAACAATTTCTCAAACACTTGATTTTATTCAATAAGAGAATGAATGTTAGAAAGAGTGTTGAAAAGATAATATCATTAGCATGATTCATCCACTTTTACATAAACACATCCAAACATAAATCATTTTAGATCCAACTTACTTTTATCTATGATCAATTTAAAAAAAAAATCAAGTTATTCAAAATTAAACTTTTCTCAGAGGTAATTCAAAATCAAATTATTAACTACAAATTTATCTTTTCTACAATATCATTTAATTTTTCTTAGAGGTCATTCATGAACAGTGTACTACAATAAAAATATTATATTTAAAATTTAATTTAATTGTGATATATTTTAAGAGTTTACATACTACTAATTAAAACGTCCTCGTAAGCTTAACTCAGTTGGTATAAACAATGCATAATATATGCAAGGTCGGGGGTTCAAATCCCATCCACCACAAAAAAATACTACCAATCAAAATATTTTAAATTGTCATAACAATTAATGTTTTTAATTTAAGTGACAATTCTGAATGTTTTGATTAGTTGTGCGAAATTATTTTGGACTGCCAATCTACCACCATTAAACTCATATTTTAAATGATACTACATCCGTCCTAAAATATAAGAAAAAATAAATCAACATAAATTGATGTATTTTTTTTTTGGTTACAATAAATTGATGTATTTGGTACAAATTTGAAAGCACTTTTTATTAATCAATTTTTAATTATATATTTTTTTACAATAATTTTTAATTATATTGACGGATGAAATATATAAAATAAGGATCCAAATAAACGCAATAGAAAAAAAGATAGACATAGACTTATGTTTTATGAGATAGATAATAGATAAGTGATTTGAAGAAAGAAGTGGGAACAGTTGGTGGTTTGTTATTTCAATGGAGAAGGCAGCAAGCAGTATGTTGAAGCAGATGAACATCAACAGTCATCTTGTTCTTCCCGGCAGTTGCTGCTGTTCTTCCTTTCAATCTTCATCTTCTTCATCTCTCCACTTTCTATTCCCAATCTCTGTTCCATTCAAATTCCGCAGCAGAAGAGCCACCAACTCTTTTTCTATCAATTCTTCTTCATTACCTGATGCTGCTTTTCCTGTTCCATGTATGTATATATAACTCTCCCCTTTCTCTTTCTCAAGTCTCAATTTTGTATATATTTATTATTTCATGTACTTATAATTCATATTTGGTGTTAGGGTACACATGCATTATGATTCACTTTTGTTCTTCATTATGATTCACCAATTATGATTCATATTTTGTTCTTCATTATAATTTTGTGAATGATACACTTTCGACCAGAAGTGTCGGTTCTACCGTGATTATGACATTAAAATTTCTTTACTCGAAGTTATGTTATCCCCTCAGTATACAAGAGTTATATCCACAGATTTGATCCCTTTAGACCGAGTAAGTTAAACTAAGAACTATTGATAAGAAAATACTAAATCAACAAATTTGATCTCTAAACAATACTATCATTTGTTGGTATTTTAATTTTAATTTATTCATGGATTTTCTGTGCTTTTTCTACCATCAATTGTTTGATATTTTTTATCCTACCCTCTAAATATAAATAGACGAGCAAGATTCCTTTTGAAGTGGTAATGTAGAAATTGATGTTCTTACTTTGTTCTGCCCATTTAGCTTCAGTGACTAAGGTTGCTGCGACGGATTTATCTCTTGCGGTGAAGGTGAGATTACTCTTCATGTTCCCCTGACAACCATAATTGGTGAAATTGCGCATTTTAACTATTAACCTTTGATTCAGAAAAAAGCAGCAGATGTATCCCCTGAGCTGAAAGGGTCCTCCATATTTTTGATTGGTAAGAATAGCTTACAGCACACACAAATAATAGCTTTCGGTGTTTCTGGCGTATTGTGACTCTACCTGATTTATTTGATCAAGGTATGAAAAGCTCACTCAAAACCAATCTGGGAAAACTGCTGGCTGATGTATTGCGATATTATTATTTTGACAGGTATCTGTTTATTCTTTGGTAAAAGGTTTCATTTTGGATATAATGGTTGCTTCCAATTTTTAGCTAAACTTGATGTTTATGTACTTTATTCAGCGATAATTTGGTAGAAGAAGCTATAGGTGGTGCATCAGCTGCAAAATCCTTCAAAGAGAGTGATGAGACGGGCTTCTATGACTCTGAGGTAATTAATTGTCTTAGAATGACTTAGGGCCTGTTTGGATTGACTTATGTGAAGTTTATTTACTAGCATAAGTAATTGTGAGACTGTCTGGGTTGGGATAACTTATGAAAACAACTTCTGACATGTCCATTAGCTATTTTAAGCTTGTTCCTATAAGCTATCCAAGATAGTTTATGAAATCAGCTTATTTGAAAACAATTTTGACTTTATTTTATCTTTTGTTATAGATATAACTTATACATAAGCGCTTATGCTATAAATACTAAATTCAGTTGTTTATCCAAATAGGGTCTCACTTCATGTTTATGTACTCTTAGTGTTTCATTTGTGCATCAAACAATGTGATCCTATCCTATTCACAAGTAACTGATTTCTTCTAATTTGTTGAACTGATGTGTTCCTCTCACTTAAATTTCAGGATAAAGATGCTCATGTACATCAATCATCTCTGATGAATTAAACTATAAGTTATACTTATGTTTTACATGTCAAATACTGCAGACTGAAGTACTAAAGCAATTGTCGTCCATGGGTCGACTAGTAGTTTGTGCTGGAAATGGCGCTGTACAAAATTCAACTAATCTGTATGGATTTTTAGTTGCGAGATCACTTTTCTTAACTTTATGAAAGATCAAACCTTCATTTTGGTCCTTGAATGTGTTAAGCGCTGTCACTATAGTCCTTGAATTTAACAAAATTACGAAAACATCCTTCAATATGTCTTTCCTTAGTGAGTTTGGTCCTCGAATGTGTCTTTCTTTAGTTAGTTTGATCTCCGTATGTGTCTTCCCTTAGTCAGTTTAGTCCATAAAATTACTAACAAAAGACACACTCAAAGATGTTTTTGATATACATTCAAGAACTATAATGACTCCGTTTGGCACATTTAAGGGACAAAATGACGATTTACCCTTTACTAAATAATATTGTTTTAACTTCAATATAGTTTTAACATGGTCTTAAACTGTTATAGGGCGCTCCTGAGACATGGGATTACATTCTGGATAGATTTGCCTTTAGACATTGTGGCTAGGGATGTAACCGAAAACCAGAGTCAATTTCCTTCATTTGAGATATCTGCTTCAGGATCTTACCCAGAGGTTAATTCCTTACTGTTAAAAGTTCAATCATATATGTTTACAAGCTTCCACTTACAGTAAATCTAAACCTTAACTGTTAATGTCTCTGTTAATTGACATTAGGTAATGGATGAACTCGGTACTCTATACAATAAGTACAAAGACGGATATGCTACAGCTGATGCAGTTATTTCACTTCAAAGTATATAACTTTTCCGGGCTGTGTTTACATTTTTTTACCATGTATGCCTCAAGTCCTAAATAAGCTTCTTTCTTTTTACAGAAGTAGCTTCTCAGTTGGGTTATGAAAACGTAGACGACATTACAACAGAAGACATGGCTTTGGAGGTTATAATTTTTATTCAAGCAATTATTAGCTATGATTTGGAGCATGTTTTACCAAGTTTTTTCATATTAGGACTGTACAATACAAGCAGCATTTTTGCTATAATGACTTGACATTGCTACTCTTGGATGGATATTCTTCACACATTTTGATAAAATTTTGTCAACTTTTTCAGCTACATATCATTATTTTACTTACAATCTTTCACTAATTTTAGGTTCTTGGGGAGATTGAGAAGTTGACTAGAGTAAAGAAGATGATGGCAGAAGCTGCAAGACCATTTTAATCAACCCGGAAAATACTTCAGTTACGAATTTCAGAATTCTAAAAGTAATTTTGAATTTACCTATTTCTTTACATTCGATCTTGTTTATTGGGATGATGTTGTGATGTTTCTTGTTTTATCTCCACATTCATTTTCTTTATCCTATCCTTAGCAAACTGAACCTCTCAGAATTTTAGACACACTGTGTTCCTCAACTTTTGCAGCGTCTACATCTAAACCATTTTAATCAACCATTGGTGACGGTGTTACTCTCTAGCACACCATTGAAGCCTCCTTAGTTTCTATTCACAAATACTCCCTCTGGTCCTAATTATAAGAGATTTTTTGGTCTTATTTATGAGAAAAAGTTACAGTTTTTAAAATGTATTTAAATATGTCTCACAATAAGTTAATCAGTTTTGATGTTTTTTAATTTTTCTTCTTATAATTGGGACCAGAGGTAGTAACAACTTTCTCTCCCAGAATCTTGTTCTCTTGCTCATACCTTATCTTTGTTAATTTGCAACTGTTTTTGTTTTCATTGTTCAGCTGTTCTACCAAATGGATCCTCTGGTTCAACAAACCCTTCACTGTTTTCCATTTTCTTCCTAAAATCTTCTGCCAATTCTTCCATTTTCCTTTCTGCCGGTCACCGACTCAACCTGAACTTATTCAACATGATTATGGTTTGATTTTGGTCCACATTTATTTGGTCAATGGTTGGTGCTTGATCCTTTATAGCTTTATAGTTTTCTCCTGATCAGCTATCTGGGCTGCCAACTTTGTGTTTTTCCATCTTTGCTAGGCTTTCGGCATACTGCTTCTGGTTTCTCTCATTTGAGTGCTCGAACTTGATTTTCTGTTCCTCCAAGTTATCCAAATCTATCCCCATGTCATTAATATCTCCATCGAAGCTCCATTTTCGTCGCTATCGTTTCTATCCCCTCTCTATCATTGCTGCTTTCAGTTCACGGCTTCCATCCTGCAGGGCCTTGTTTTCATTCATCAACTGTTGGATGAATGTTCATCACAAATTTTGACTAAATTTTGTCAACTATTTATGCCATGTATAATTATTTTACTTACAATTTTCCATTAATTTTTTTAGGATCTTGGGGAGATTGAGAAGTTGACAAGATTAAAGAAGATGATGGAAGAAGCTGCAAAGACCATTTTAACCAACTTGGGCCATGCTTCCATTACCTGTCATGAATTTCAGAATTCTAAAAGTATTTTTGAATTTGTTTACATTTGAACTTTGTTTATTCGAATAATGATACTAATTTCATTTCTAAAAATATAAAATTACTCATTCATGTAATAGTAAATACACCATTTTATACATACTCTAGGTCATTGTGATTAATTAATTTCTATACAAGTATTTCAAACATAAGGAGACTGGTGCTTAACATAGTAAAGTTTCATTCCTTAACTTCCTCATTTTATAACCCACATCATGCCCCAAAAAAAATTGCAGATTCAATTTAGTTTTTCAGAAAGAGTACTGAAATAATTTCCCATATTTACCAATAAATTTTCTTTTTGGCGTTAACCCTCGTTCTCAAAGAAAAGGGTCTCTGGTAATCCAAAGTTTGGTCGAGAGGTAAGTAAAGTTTAGGTAAAAATTGTTTTCATCCAAGAATCTAACTCAGATTCTCTTAGAAATTTTGTTTTTGATAAAGTTTATTAACCACTTGAGTCCATATTAATATCTCCATTGCCAAAGTTTTTTTTTTTTTGAATAAGTTGATGATGTTCTATTGTTAAATTACTAATAGGTTATATCTTTTTTTAGTCCAAATTAGTTCTTATTTGATTTTCATCCAAAGTATCAACGCTGCAAAAGAACACAATAAAACATAAATTAACAAAAATTGAAGCCATCAATTGTTCAAATATTTTTGTAAACTATTTTATGTAAGTAGTATTTTTGATATTAGATTCAAGGTACTTTTTTTTTAAAACGATTAGTTTTAAGATTTTAAAATGAAAATTTTATCTTAAAAATTGTGCATTCAACAAATTGAATATATAAGTATGGTTAATGAGGAATGTTAGCTACAAGAGAGTGAGTATTAGAGAGAGTGTTCAAAAAAGAGTATTGCTAGCATTCCCCGTGGTTAATTGATTGAGACCCAAACATATTGTTTATATAAATAGAAACAAGTTTTTTGAAAGAAGGAATTAAAAAAACAAACTAAATTATATTAAAATAGGAACAATTTACATAAATTGAAACAAGTTTTGACCTTATATAAGAAAATATTGTGTTTTAGACTTTTAGTTTAACATTTATTTTTTCTTCCAAATCTATCCTTCATTTCTGCATAATTTTATCTTGAAATTGTCAACTTAATCTCTCGGTTCTGGAGAATTCAGAAGGTTTGTTAAATTTGAAAGATGCATCTATGGCCAACAAAGAATTTGAGAGATTCATTCAAGATATCATACCTGAAAAAACTGGAATGGAACACTCAAAGAATGAAAAACGACCAACAACAAGGTCAATCATCAACAACAGAACAGAAACTGCTTGATGAAGACAACAACAACGTTGACACTTCCAAAACTGGAACTGTAACTTCCATATGTCATGACCTTCTGTTACTTCTCTCTTGCTGTTACTGTTGTTTCTGCTGTGGCGGTAACTATTTCTCTTTTACCCTTTTTCTTTTACTTTCACTTTCTTTCTTTTAAATGTTTTTATCAACTAAATTGTTTTATTCGTTTTTATTGAATATAGTTGATCTTGATCGGTTTCAATGATATAAATTTATAATACCATGATAAAATTAACATAATATGTATCAAATAAAACTATATTAAGTGGTGTAACATTAGTATAGCATTACATCGATGTAATTTGATCCAATTCTCCCTACATCCGTGTCACCCGTTTAATCACATGCGAAATTGTTGTCAATTCTCAATTGAGTATGACATAGTTCAACCGACAATTTCGATATTGTTAGGTTGGACATTTTCACTAGGACCTTATAGTTGTATGTGTGAGTTTTGAGTGTTTGTTGTTGACAAAAAAACATTCAATTGAGTATATGGTTAATTCATTCCACGTTTTGAAAATTTGGTAAATCATGTGGTTGAATCAACCACAATTTTTTTAATGTGATTAACCAGGTGTCGCAGATGTAAGGAAAAATGGGTGTCTATATGTCATAATTTTTTTTTAATTATTTCTAGGAATCTTGTGTTACTGTACTTTTTGTTGACAATTGTGTAACTGTAGTGTACTAATGTTTATTTGGGAAGTTGTGAATTTTGATAATTTAATTTGGTAAAGATATTTTGGTTTTGATTTATCTATGATCATGATTAATCAAGCTGGTATTTATAGAAGAGAGGAATGTATTTATTCATCTAATGCTTGCTCAATTGACCGTTCTTTTTCGCGGGGATATATATTTTTTGGCGAGGTTAATCAGTGTCGAAACTTGAAATTGATAACGAAACAATGGTTTCAAATTGCGATTGTAGCCACGGTTAACCTGCAGACCTTTATAATGCAGGAAATGCGGCCGGTGTGGTCGAAATTGCAATTGTGAGGCTATTGTAGAACCTCAAAATTATTTATATTTCAGTTGCAATTGTGGTGTAGGACCGCAATTTAAAATCATGAACGAAAGTATTCCAAGTTTCTGGTATAGTTGTTCTAGCCATAAGGAAATTGATAGTATCTTTTCTGTTATGACATAGAACCTTACCTCTCATACAAGGCTCTAGGGTCTGTTTGAGACCGTATCAGACTTTGTTTACATCGACATAAAAACCAGGAAGTTGTTGCATTATACTTCACTAACAGCTTCCAGTAGCTTCTAGCCTTCTACGTGTTATTTATGTTGCATGTTCGTAGTTTGTTGTTTTCTGTTATTTATGTCGCATGTTTACAAGGTTTGGGCGTCCACGATCGTATCATTACCAGTATTGTCAAATTTCCGCCATGGCCTTATACCATGGCGGATTTTGTGCCGGCCACCATCGGCTGCAACACCTATCAATATCAAATCCGCGATGTTTCCACCATAGGCCACAATGTCGTGTTCATATGGTAGATTTTTTCTTGGCCGCTATAATTTTTCATCTCTCGTTAATAACATTGACCATTACCTACTCTGTTAAATCCAACCTTGTCCTGAGGCTATAAAAAAATTTGCTCCAGAGAAAATCTCTCTGGATCGCATTGTTTACATGGTGACCACCTAGCTTGTTGTCGAGGTAACAGTGGTCCACTAGAGTCCTTTTCTAATTTTCACTGATGCAATTTTGCTATAAGGTCCTGAAATCACATACATGAAGTCTTTCCCTTTTCTTACCAAGGTAACAGTTTTGGTACTTCCAAAACCAACTGCTTTTTCCTCCAACTCTCCATTTTAGCCGCAATGTGTTGTTAAATCTAACGTCATTTTGAACAATGGGCGGGATGCAGGAACACCACAACCTATTAGTTTTCTTATGTGTATGGATAATGTCAAGGTCTTTAGAAATTCGCCAAGGTCTTTAAACAAACCACTATTTTCTTCAGTTCGCGCTTGACAAATTGACTGCAAAATCAAGAACTAGTTTATTGCTACATGTTACAATGATTTAACACATTTTACCAACATTTGAATGTATATGATGTTGTTTGTTTCATCAGTTTAGTGAATCTTTAACTTCTTTATGGGGCATTGCAATTAATTTTCTCTTGTTCCTTGGGTTGGCCTGGTGGTGTTGACTTGGGACCTTGGAGTGTGCTCCTCTCGAGGTCTCGGGTTCAATTCTTCCTGGTGCCAATTTAGGTGAGCTAATTTAGTTTCTTCAAAAGAAATTTCCTTCTTGAGGTGGGGTCATAGTAGTTTGAAGTAATTTCAAGTCCATTGAACATGATTTTATTATGGAACCCTTTTTTTGATTCTCTTGATTGTGATTTTCTTTTGAAGCTTGTGTTGAGGAGAAATAAGGAACAAATGACTTCTAATGTGTCTTCAAGCTCATGGTGACAAAACTTGTGTCAAGTAAAGGGAACAAATTTTGTACAGTTTTTTTTTATTTGGTATCCTTACAATTATTCAGATTTTAACATTATGTAATTATTTTATTTTATAATTTGTAAAAGGGTGCAAAATTGATTAGTAAAGGAGGTTTCATTTTCCTTTATTCAATGCTCATGTGCAAACAGATTAATCATATAAGAACCAAATTTGTATAGTTGATTATTGGTTTCATTGTTTATAGGTTTTAATGTTGTACTATGATTGTTCTAGTGCTTGTTTGGTTCTAAGATGGGAACTTCCGACTTGAATTTGCAATGGTCAATCGTGGTTTGATTAGACTTTTATTCCATTCACGACCTTGTTTCATGAATGAATCCTAACTAGAACAAGTATTGGTCAAACTTTACTTACTTTACGGTCAAACTTTATATTGCTAAAAAACTATGTAAGCAACACTTGTGTTTGCTTCGAACTTGTGACAGAGGATTCCGAAGTGAATTAGGTACCATATCTCATACTACCATGTTAGCACAACTATCTGAAACATTTCTGCAATAATTGTCAACTTTTGAATCAATATTTGATACCTGTTCATTATGATGATTTTAGATTCACCAATTAGATATGAATCTAACATTATACAACTTAACCCTGGCTTTATCCTAACTCTTAATATATGTACATGTCATTTAAGGCACATATATTTGATTCCTGTCATTTTAGAAATGATCTTATTGTATTGAAAAGACAACAATCTCTTCATCCTCATTTGAAAAGGTTATTTTAGGCCTTAGGAATTGTACATCTATCTGGGTTTTTTTTTTTTTTTTGAGGGAACATCCATCTATCTAGGATTTGATAGGTGAGATTTCATATTTTGAATAATGAAAAAAATCAATTTAATATTAGCAACGCATCTGATTTAGAAACGTTCTTTCTTTTATTAGATTGAACACTATGATTGAGATTCCAATCCCGTTCCTCTACTTATATACGCGAGTTTTCAATGAATGTGATTTTATTTAACTACCGTAAAAAGTAAATAAAGATTATATAATCCACAAACATATTCACCTCCAATATTTTCTTGTTTGAGAAAACAGAAGATGTATTGAGAGTGTAAAACATTTTTACACCGACATTCGATATAGATATTGTATTCCGTTAAATCATAAAGATATTTTAAAATTAGTTACATGACATTGCACATTGATGATTTTTTAATGAACTTACAATGTAAAAACTATTTTACACCGTCAATGTATGTCGACAAAACATTTTTTTAATAAAAATAAAAAATATCAGATTTATTTGTAAAAGAAAAAAAATCAGATTTAATAATTCAGTAATTGATTTTAACCTTGTCCTTGCATATCAAGCTTTCTTTTACCTTTGAATGGTTAAAGTGACACATGTCAGTTGTGTAACACACGTGTCTTAGAATGTGGATACAATTCTGCCATAGTGAAAATGAGATCTCCACCTTGATCGTTTTTCATTTTCATTCACTCTAAAATTAACCATAACACTTCCATTTCTATTTTGAGAAGAACAAGAAAAAAAAGAGTAAAAAGAATGGGTTCTGAAACATTTGTGGAAGTTATACTAGCAATATTGTTACCTCCCGTTGGTGTTTTCCTTCGTTATGGCTGTGGAGTGAGTATATTTCTCTTCTCTTTTCTTCTCTTCTTATTGATTTACCATACTTTATTCATTTTTGAAATAATTTGTTATATGAAACATTAATACAGACACAAATATCAGACGTAATATTGACACATAAACATCACATGTGATTGTGTCAATATTAGACACCAACATATTTTGAACATCATAAACACTTTCAATTTAAAGTGATGATGAAGCACAAATGATTTGGTGTCTAACACGAATCAAGACACAAAACACCACTTATGATGTTTGTGTTAATGTTTAACACCAACACGAACACCAACACATGTTAGACATTAGATAAGTTTTTTATTTAAAGTGTCGATGCTATATAGATCAGATAAGATTTAAGATAGATTATTGTTGGTTTGATTAATTGATCTTATGATTCATTTTGTTGGTTGGAAATTATAATGCAGGTGGAGTTCTGGATAGATGTGGTGCTTACATTACTGGCATACATTCCAGGGATTATATATGCTATTTATGTATTAGTTGGATGACACTTTTATAATATTCATTTTGTTTTATAGACATTTCTCTTAATTTTTTCCTTTTAATAATACATGCATTAGTTTTTCTCGAAGAGCTATTTTATATTTTATTTCTTCTATTTAGGAGGATGTAGGTAGAACATTTTTATTTAGACTCTCAACAGTATCCTTAACACTTTGCTCCTTAAATTTTCCATTTCATCCACCAAACCATCCTTACAAGTATGATAATGATACTAAAAATGGATCATGCCAATCTAAATTCAATTACAATTCTTCAATTTATCAAGTTATATTAGACATGCTTTGAATAAAAAATTCAAAACGTAGTTATGTACCATATGATATCTTCAATTTATATTAATATTATTTTACTCATACCAATATGTTGTGACATAAGTCGTAGAAAGATGTTTGAGTTTCTTAACCATATGATCCAAGATCCAATCCCTAACCGGTGAGTACAGAAAAACTATTATAAAAGAACAATTTTTTAAATGGATCTCAATTAATTCGAGCAATTTATATCTTAAGTTGTATGTAGGGATTAATTAGTTGACCTAAAAAAATTATTCCCCAAGTCTTTTTTCTTTTGGTTACAAACTTTAAATTATAAGATAGACTTGGAGGAAATATTACTTGAAGATTGACTTGGCTTTCCATGCATGGTAGTAGAAAATCGAGATGACAGGCGAATGAAGACGAACAACCACAACGAACAAAGCTATACATGTTTAGGTAGAGCACGAGCACGAGCCAGAGCAAATGACAAATAATTTTTGAAATGTAATATTAAAAAGTTTTTATTGTTATGATAGGAATTTTATATCCTCGAGGAAGTTCTGTTTGTAGAACAATATGAAGATAAAGAGATACAAAATAAGGCTTGTTTACATATTCCACATCGAAACCATGTCCATTCAATGTACTCTCTACCATGTTTTTCATTTGGTTCCTCCCAATTATTTGTTTAATTTGGTGCTTCAATTTGTCTACATTTTGATATCTATTGTTACTTTCACCATTGGATTAAAAATAATGGTCATTTGACAGTAATCATATTCATCATTATATCATGGCTACTATCATCCATTTGTTGCGTCAAGGATTCCAAAGCGGTATTAGTAACTGAAAAAGCAATATGATTTTTGATTAACCTATGTTCATAACCATCATTACTAGTTTCTATAAGATGTGTTATCCTATGAGGGCAGATGTATTTATCTAGTAGACGTAGTTTATTGGGGTCTGGCTCTACAATTTATAGACATGAATATAAAATAACTCCTAATATGTATGGATCTCACGTGTCTTCTTCATCTTGTATAGCAGACTGTATATTCTCTTTGATCTTCTTGTTTCCATAGCTTCAATCTCATCACACAAGACATTAATAACACCAACTTTAATAAGACATAGCTAGATTTGTAAAACATACATATAGATACTATATAGTTTAACAACTATATCCCAGAAATATGAGGGCTTAAGATAAAAGAGGGCATAAAGCTCCAAGAAAAGAAAACTACAACAGAATCAACCGAGGAACAAATATCTCCATATAATCAATAACTAACAAGTGACTGAATTAAGATCAAAATATATTTTAAGATCACTCATACATCCAATCAATCTCAATAGGAAATGCAGGGTGCAAGCGTCTTTTCCAGCTTCTGTTTTGGGAAAAGCCCGCACTTTTAGCCAAAACCCAGATAGAAACTCTCACTATAAATACTAGCATTCCTCATTCAGAATTTCTCGTTCAGAACTGTGGCAGTTCAAGAGAAAGACAACTTTAAAGCTTCAGGAGAGTTTCTATCTTCTCCATTAGATTAGAACCCATCATTGGGTAGTTTGAACTTGTGTGAAGTGAGCAATTGACAATTTAGAATAGATTAGTAAATATATTAAATTTTTTATTCCTGCTAAATACAACTTTGAGGACAAAGTTGTTGTGAACGAATGGAGTAATGTTACGTGTATATATATAATATTAAATTTATATTGATATATAGTATATGTTATTAATTTTTTTAACGGGAGTATATGTTATTAATTATGTATATGTCAGAACATTAGTATTATATTATTAATTAATTTCGAACTCTATATAGGTAGATTGGTGTAGAGTTAAGCCTCCCGCTCATCAACACTCTCAACCTTTATGACCAAACGTTCGAGTTATATTGTCAGTAGAATTGGATTCACTTATGGATATAACTGAATGATTGTTTGCAGGGAAAAGGTTGCTGATGCTCTTAAGGAAGCAGGGGCTATAAAAGATATCCAAAACCAAACCAAAGTCACACATTTGTGAACTCTCCAAAATCTATCTCTCTTGCTTTTAGATTTTTCATGCTTATGTTGTCTTGTGCAATTCAATCAAAATAATGTATGCTGTTCCAATTCGATCCATTCCCCCTAACACTAACAACAACATGGAAGTCGATTCCTTTGCACTACAACTCAATTGTCACTAGGTTGATTGCTAAACCTGTATTCTATGATTGTTTTTTCTTTCCTTCTCTTCATCTATCACTGTTGTATCTAATGTCGGTGCTTTTCACCATACAGAAATACCGACATCAGATACAACAATGATAGATGAAAAGGAGGAATAAAAAACAATCATAGAATACAAGTTTAGCAATCAACCTGGTGACAATTGAGTTGTGGTGCAAATGAATCGACTTCCATGTTGTTGTTAGTGTTAGGGGGAATGGATCGAATTGGAACAACATACATTGTTTTGATTAAATTGCACAAGACAACATAAGCATGAAAAATCTAAAAGCAAGAGAGAGAGATTTTGGAGAGTTCACAAATGTGTGACTTTGGTTTCGTTTTGGATATCTTTTATAGCCCCTGCTTCCTTAAGAGCATCAACAACCTTTTCCCTGCAAACAATCATTCAGTTATATCCATAAGTGAAACCAATTCTGCTGACAATACAACTCGAACGTTTGGTCATAAAGGTTGATAAAAGTTAATAAACCGACATAAATTTTACTGGCTTTTACATGGGACGTGTGCCTAGCATCTACAATTTTTATTTTTATTTTTATCAAGGTACATCTGGTTTAGCAATTAAACAATGCTTCTAAGTTATTTGTTGTTAAACTATCTTCAAATATATGAATGGTTATTAAGCCATTTTCCCATTCAGGAAAAATTAAGACATATACCCACCTTAAACATAACTTAATGTGTATGACACAAATGATCCAATACTAAGAAGAAAAAAACTACCATATGCATATTGAAATGTATATTACTAAAAAAAAGAATAAATTAGAGGATTTAGTTATGACATACCTTTGGTACTTCGACGATTTGATTTTTTATATTTATGAATACTTTCATAAGAATTTGATTATTTTCCATGTCATCTTCATCTAATGTTATAAGAACAACTACGATGGATCGAGTCAAGCACATAGTTGGTATAGTTAAGATTCAATCGAGAAAGCTATCAGAAAGATGCTAACATATTACATCGTCAAGTCAATTATAAATCAAATTAAACCACTGAACTCAAATATTGATTGACTCGTAAAGATGCAGACAGAATCACAAAAGCAATCTTTGCAAATTTACAAAGAAAATGAGAATTCGTAAAACTGTTGAAAATATAAAATAAAAAAATTGTAAAATGAAAGGTTGAAAAAAAAAGTTAAAAGAATGGGAAAACCAAATTTTGTAGGAAGAAGCAACGAAATAAATAATGATTTGGGAACAAGAGAATAAGAAACAAGCCTTGTAAAGAAGAATAAGAAGAAGAAGAGGAAGAAGAAAAATTGGGGGAAAAAGAAATGTGACGGCGCCTTTTATATAACAAGTAGCAAAGGAAGATGAGTGGTTTTAGGGTTATAGTTATGAGTTTGGGCCACGGAAAATTAGATCCATCATAATCAAATGAAACTTTCCACGGTAAATCAGATCCATCATTTTTAAAAGAAATATTCTAGTCACACCCCTTATAAACCTGATTACACCATGAAATGACCAATACATCAAGATTAAATATTTATCTACTTTTCTAAAAAAACGTTAATCTTTGTGTATCTCAATAACATATCCAATAATTTTATATTTTCGTAAAAATTTATATGAATGATATAAACATACAATCCAACTATCAAATTTAAAAAACATGTATCAAGTAAAACGATATTGTGTGGTGTGACATTGGAATAACATGACATCAATGTAGTTTGACCCTTCCTTAGAGTATATGTATAAACTTCAAGCTCATGTTATTGTTAAATAAATTCTCAAAATATATTTGATCCTATAAATCAAGTATTCAAGTAATATCTTAAATTTACGATTTCTTATAACAACTGATTAACTATCTCCACATTAACAATAATGCATTGTTATGTTGCTGTGGAAATATAATAGAAATTGATTAACTTTGTAATTAGTTAGTTAAGGAATTAGTTAGAGTTATCTAACTAACCGATATACAGTTGGTTAGATTTAGCTAAGCTAAATAGGATACTCTTGCACATTGTTCAAAAAAGATTCAATTCATTTAATTTCTTCTAGTTTTCTCTCTATTTTCTTCTCATCATCTCAAATGGAGTTATGGTTTCTCTATCAATTTTACGTCTGATCTGGTATCACCGCTTGATTCTATCTTCAATAATGGTTCGCAACATCAACGGTTCTACCTCCAATGGAGGAACGATTTAGATTCATGGGACTCTGGAGCCAACAACTTTATTGCAAAATCCCTATTGTATTCATCCGAGTGAGAACACATAGAATTCAATCGCTAATCCACCTTTTGACGGAAAGAACTATCATTCCTGAATAAGTTGATGTGAAAAGTTGTGATTTTGAAGAACAAGATTTGATTTCTTGATGGAAGTACGCCACAAATTGATCATTTTGATCCTAGCTGTGAAGCTTGGGAACGACGCAATAATTTGTTTCATACATGGATCCCAAATTTGATTTCGCTGTCTGATGACATATCATCTTATGTTGTTTTTAGAATGTTTTTCAGTCATTTTCAGTTAGTTTTTCGGGACATTTGTAATGTTTTCTATATTTTTGTTAGGCAATTCTAATTTTCCCAAAACATAGCAATTCTAGGGTGCTTTGATGTAATTACAAAGAAATCATGCAAATCGGCAAAGCAAGTCATATGAAGACATGTGAAGAATTTGGGAAGATCATGAATGAAGGTTCAAGAGGCCTCAAAAGACATTACAAAGGGAGGAATTATGTTCCCAAGTCCCAAGACATCTTATATGGAAGCAAACACCCAAAAAGACGATGAAACATGCATTTACACGCAGGAAAATACACCGGGGCGCCCGAAACATGATCCATGCTTCCTAATCATGGCCATGCGCCCCAAGTTTGGGCTAGGTGCCCCAAGTGTGGGAAATCCAGGCCAGAACTGCCTTTTGTTACTTTTAAGTGGAAAAACCTGATTTTTCCACTTACGGGGACAAAGAATGAATTCTTTCACTAATGCAAATTGTCAATTTTAATAAATCATTAATAAATCATTTCAAAGCACCTAATAATATCAAAATAGTATAAATGGAGGAAACCTTCTCGAGGTTATGTTAAATGCAATGTTGATGTCTCGTTTTCTCAAATTCATAACCGTGTTATGAATAGAATCTTTGGTTGAAGTTTGCAAGGGGAAGAAGGTCAACTATTTGACGTTGCCTCTAAGATTATGCGATTTCAAGAGGACTACTCTAGATGTTATTGAGTTTGTCTTTAATATTAATGAGTGTGGTTTATATTTTTTTTCTTATATTCCAACCTTTCTAGTGAAATCAAGTTAATTTTTGCACTTAAAATCAATTCAATCAGCAAGAAAAACACCTAATTCATACAATGCAACATCATCCAAGATGAACATGACAATGACCACCATAACCGGAGTGGAGACCTAAGACACAAAAATAGATAAAGCCCACGAACAAATTACTGGTTCCTTTTGTGTTCTAACCAAATCCAGGTGTTTCTTATCTCAAAGGATCTCGAAAAATTGTTTTCCATAATAGGAAGAACATATCTTGGAAGTAGTGATGTGACATTTCATTAATTAGAGGATTCCCATTAAAATTGATGGACTTGATAAAGAATCGGTACCAATTTGATTGATTATAGAATTTGAAGGTAATTCCCCATGAAAAAATGGATCACCATTTCGAGGCATGCTCACCTCTTAATCATCCTCAGTCGAATTAATTTTGTTATTATTTTGGTTGGAATTTCTGCGTGACGGATTATCCACACACACACACATATATGTTTCTCATAACTTAGAAACTTGACAATAAAAATCTCAATCTAATGTTCCATCAGTCGTGCTAATTAGTTGGTGCGGTAATCTATTCTTTTAAGAAATGAAATCAAAAGATTAATCTAAGACTCGAGTTAGATCATTAGTGATATAAGCGTGTGAGTTAAGATGTGTTCGAGTTAAGATGCAATGAACATTGTGGATCAAATTAACAAAGTAAAATGCACAAGTAATGGAAAAATATATACACAAAGTGCAAAAATGTAAAAATAAAAGGGATATATTTACACACACGCTTATCTAGTAGGCATAGTTTTATGGGGTCTGACTCTAGAGTTTATGGACAAGAAAATAAACTAACTCCTAACATGTATGGATGTCATGTGTGTCCTAACTTTCAAGAGCCTTCTTTGGAAAGTCTTTCCTTTTTATTTGAATTCTCGGCGCTAGAAAACCAGCAACTAATTACTTTCTTGATAAACTTCTTGAACACTCTTTGATATTGCATGTTTATATGTTGGGTCAGGATCAAATGACACCATGGTGTCAAAATTAGTTTGACACCAAATCTCATCCACTCATTTCATTTAATCCAAAAGTTTAAAACTATCACCAAATTAATTAACATACACCAAATACTCTCTATCACCTAATTAAGAAACATATCTATCATCATTAATTCATAATCAAACAATCTCTTCATGTTTTTGGTAGATTCAAACCCTTTTTATTTCCCCCCTAAAAATTTTCTTCCGGCCATAAGCACAAACTCAAGCTTTTTAATTTTTATAAAATCATGATAAATCTTATCTTAATTTAGTTAAACATGAGACATGATGAGTCCTCTAAAAAAAATTAGACCTATGAGAGACAAAATAATCTAATTAGCATGAACAATTCAAGAATGATTTGGGTGGTTTGATGATATCTGCGATTGATAATTTAGTCGAGCTTTTTTTTTTTAATACAATTTACTTAATTATTAAAAAAAATGAGTATATGATGTAAAGGCAAAGAATTATCATCGACGGTGATGATGACTCAAACAACCATGACAATGAATTTTACCATTCATTTTATAAAAAAGTTTAGAAAAGAAGTTTGAGTATGATGATAGTAATCTGTGAAAATAAATAAATCTGGGGGAAAAATGGAATACTTGATTACAAATTAATTGTGATATATAAGTTTCTTAATTAGGTGATAGAGAGTATTTGGTGTATGTCAATTAATTTGGTGATAGATTTAAGCCTTTGGATTAAATAAAATGAATGAATGAGATTTGGTGTCAAACTAATTTTGTCACCATGGTGTCATTTGATCGTGACCCTTATATGTTATATAGCTTAAGTTTTCAAGTAACTCAGTCTAAAAAAAATGTTTTCAAGTAACTCGTTCTAAAAAAAAAGTTATATAAGTCTGAATGTGGTACGCTGAATTTCGTTCAATTTTAGTCCTCAAATTAATACTCTTTTGACCCCTTAACAAGACACCGCTGACTTGAAAACTGAGCTTTAACGCATCGATGTTTGTGTAAGACATATAAGTCTTAATCTCATATCCCTAGTTTGTGTAAGACATATAAGTCTTAATCTCATATCCCTAGTTGTTGAACTTCACCTCCTTAGTAAATCTGAAAAAGAAAATTGAAATAATGAATAACATTAAAATGTAGATGCATGTCTTACTTATTCACAACCACTTCAAAACGGAGGAACATATGATTATGGGAAATTATAGTAATGGTAGAAGTAGGGGTGGACATGGTTTAGTTTGGGATGAAAACTGAATCAAACTGAACTAAACTGTTTGCTAAATTTAAAATAACTGAACTGAACTGTTTGCATTTCGAACTGAACTAAACTGTTTAAAACCAAACTGAACTGTTCCGAACTGAACCGAACTGTTATTATTGATACTTTTAAAAAAAAATGAAAAAAAAAAAAATGAAATTGAATTTTAGTTACATAACTGAACTGAACTGTTTTGAATTGAACTGAACTGTTTCAGTTCAGTTTCAGAACTGTTAGTAATGGTTCAGTTTTTTTTAGTTTAGTTCAGTAGTTCAGTTCAGTTTTTGGTTTTTTTGCCCACCCCTAGATAAAAGTGATAAGATTATAAATAAGTTGTTGTTTGAGTTAAAAAGCTGAAGGCAGAATCAATAAATCAGTGCTTAAGCTGCTTCAGAGAGGCAGGAGCTTAAGTTGGGGTTTGGAGTTCGGTGAGTTTGTTTTAGTTTAAAGATACCACCCTTTGGGTAGTTATGCTGCTGTTTGAAAACAACTTATTAATTTAATCTATCTTGTGTTAGTTTTCCCCATTTGAATGCATGTGTTGTTGTTGTTATGGAATTGCCATGTCATTTTATGTGTTTCTCCGAGTCCTCTAGGCTAGAGGCAAGTTTGTAAGTGATTGGGATAAGGATAAACACTTTTGAAAAGCTAAAAATTAATTTTTATAATGGAATAATCGATTACACCGATTACATAGTGACAACGAGCATTTTTCTATGAAAATACACTATGTAATCGATTACACAATGTCCATGCCTTCAAAAGACAGAAGAGAATAAAAAAGACAATAAGAAGAGAATATAAAAAGATAAAATATTGAAGGATGTGATTAACCTCACGGGAAGTATTCAAGTTCATGGTGACCCTGCATTAGACCGAGATACTTAGGAGCTATCATTATCAAAATCTGCAAAAGCTTGTTCATTTCAGACTTACATTTGAGAGAGATATCTATTAAGAATTGATCTATGTTGCATAGGTACATGTACGGTACCCGGTACGGGCACAGAATACGATATTTCTCCAAAAATTAAGGTACAAGTACATCAAAATAATTATTTATTTTTTTAATTTAATTTAAAATAACATAGCATGAGGAAATTATATTGCTCAAATGACGAGCAAAAATTCAACCAACTATTATAGTAAGAAGACAGTAATGCCTTGCACAGTACAATAAAAGCTAGACTTTTCTACTTTTTCAACTATTGACAAACAAGAAATGGTGGGCAATAGCAGTTCCAAAGTATTGTTGTGGCTCTAGAAATTATTCATTGTAACGCCTCATTTTCCTAAAAATAAGGCATATGTGTACCCTTAATGTACCAAAGCTGCACCATATCCGTACCAACCCTAAAAAAATAAAATAAAATACGGTGCTTCATGGTGCCTACAGTACCCGCAAAGTACCCGGTATGGATACGTTTTGTATTTTAGAGTATCGGTGCTTTAAGAAAAGAATAAACATATTACAAACTAAACCACCAAAAACTGACCTGAATACTTAGCATCTTATGAAGCATGGGTACATTTTTGGATAAGTTTAAAAGTCTTCGCAAATGTCATTTTTGGATATCTCCACTTACAAGAAAAGACCATGTTTCAGCTGCCCCTAAAAATAATTTAAAATAATTAATGAAGCATGGGTAAAATTTACACACTGACTTGATAAATGTATATAATAAATCATACGAACCTCTTTCAGTATTTGAATAATGTCCATTGCACTAAGCACTCCAACAAACTTGCACTAACTAGAATCCCAGATAGGAGCCAAAGATACTCCCTGAAAGCATATATTAAGTTACACCACAGACACACACACATACACAAGGTAAAAGTCAGCATGCAGATTTAATTTACATTGCATGTGCATGGATGTGTGCTCTTATTTGAAGAGAAAGAAGAGTAACACCTCATGTAAATAGTGTAATGAGGGAGGAGAGAACATACATGTTCATAAAGAATATGCAATGCTTTCTTAAGTGATAAATCTATATATAAGGCAATAACCTGAAATTATCTTAAGCAAATTAGCTTCACTAAAAATCAGA
>Ga0228710_1001012_pt1 | contig 40345 bp, 10 predicted proteins | sample MedpolnodulmetaG_FD_177995 | JGI IMG/M metagenome (GOLD analysis project Ga0228710, IMG submission 177995) | Root nodule microbial communities from Medicago polymorpha collected in Santa Monica, California, United States - pink nodules | ecosystem: Host-associated > Plants > Roots > Nodule... | reverse complement strand
GCTAATGCAAAAAAAAAAAAAAAAAAGACTAAGAGAAAGTCACTATTAATTAATAACTCTAGCATTAACTTTAAACAAACGTTAACATGTGTTTCAAGACACATATTAAAGAATTCAACATAAAAATATTATCTTAAAAATTGTTCATTCAACTTTTTAAAGTCAAAATAATATACTTTCAAGGTAAACCTTCTATTTATATGATTTTAATATACGTGTTAAGAGTATAAGTTAGCAAGACCCTTAATTTTATTGTATAAACATGAAATCTTAAAGTGCGTTTCAAGTAGAGTTGATAATAGGATAGGCTGAGCTAGACTTTACAAGACCTAAGTTTGACTTGTAAATTTTGTTTAAGATCTAACCTTGACCTATGACTTGTAATAGACTTGTTTTTAGGCATGTGTTTGACCTTATAAAAACCTGATATGGCCTAATAGCCTGTTTAAAAATGTATTTTACATGAACATCTTTAAAGAATGAATGTGGTCTAAGAACTACTCGTCAATAATTTGAGACTAAACTCTCATCTGATATTTAAGAACTTCACTATATATTATATCATATTTAAATTCTAGTTTATAATAATACATCTAAACATGCGAAAAATTAATGTATACTAATAAACTTAAGTTATCGAAAGTGTGAACAAATTTATAATTTAATTCAAAGTACAAAATATAATATAATAATAAATAATATTATTCAAATTTACTTAAGTATGATGATTTGGTAGGGCCTAAGAGGCTTTTTTATTGGCATGTGATCAGACATTTTAAGCTAAATAGGTTTCTAAAAATGCATAGGTCTTCTCTATTTAAGAGGAAAAAAAAGTCTACTCTGATCTGACTATCGTAAGCTACGTTCGTAGGCCCTTGTAGATCGATATGATCTCTTCTCATCCCTAGTTTTAAGATTCGATGATTTCTCTAGGTATAACAACTTATGTTCAATGTTTATGTTATAGTGGATTAGTGGTCTCTTAATCGTATACAAAATTTCAATTTGTTAAGAATGGTCATACTAACAAGTGTCTTTAGAATTAAAATTAGAAATGAATGATAAATAATACTCCCTCCGTTCTTTCTTAAGTGTCGTTTTAGAATTTTAACACAAAAATAGCGAAGTGTATTTTTGCACACTTTTTTCATATTATACCCTCATGTTAATCCACTAATAATTTCCTATTTTTTTGCACACACTTTATCTTTTCAATAAATTTAATATGTAAATTGTTAGTTACTACTCTCTTTCTCAACAAATTCATATTTTTTTGCGCTCTTTCATAACAAACAATTTTCAATTTTCTAAATATTGTGCATATCTCTTGAAGTTTTGAACAATTACTACTCATGTTATTTATAGAAATTTAAATCTTCATGAAACTACTATCATAGGTAACAAAATTTTGTTTAAATTTGAAGATAACAAGAAACAAACTTTGTTTTAAAACAAAACAAACAAACTTTGTTTAAAAAAACGAACTTTAATTTTCCAAATATATAACATTAATTATTTTAATTGAAAAATATAAGAATAATTGGCAAATGGTATAATTGAAAAATCATATCCTTAAAATACCAAAATGATTGTTAAATAGGAACGAAAAATTCACCTTAAAAATACACTTAAAAAGGAACGAAAGGAATACTTAATCCCTGAATTCTTCCTCACGTAGGGAGTGTGTATAAAAAATTACTTTTTATTATTTCAAAGTATTGAATACACAATTTTTAAGATCAATTTTTCACTTTTAAACTTTTGAAGACATTTTTTTTACTTTTAATAATTACAATTAATTTTGGCGTAATTATAATGATTTTTGTTTAATTAGAAATAGAAAAAGGAATATTCACGCATGCTGATTTTACGCCGGTGAAGAAAGATATTTATCTATCTAATTTTCTGCGCAACAAAAAGCGTGTTTGGTAAACGAGATACGAAAGAAAACTCATAGAAAAAGAGAAAAAAAAAACAAAAAACGATAACACACTTTTCAAATTTCATTGATTCACCTTTGAAAAAACGCTCTCAAAAATCTTCATCTTCGTCTAGGTACAAAATCCAAACCTCTCCTTCAATCTTATCCGATTCGCATAATCCTAATTTATTTATTTTTTTAAAAGATTTTTTCAGATATTTATTGTTCTTCAGATTTTCAATTTTATTTCAGCTTAGGTTTCTTCGATCTTGCTTATTATTGTGTTTAGATCATAGATCATAATTAATTTAATTAATTCATTTTATGAATCTAATTAATTTCTGATTTTGTTGATTTTTTTTTCAGCTGATTGTGAATTCGTGATTATATAAGAAAGAATCGTTGATTAAGAAGCGTGGTTTATTTTTATTTTTAATTTTGTTTTTGTTGAGCATTGAGAACAACTTGAACAATGTCTGCAACTATGAGAACAGCTACATGGGCAGATTCTGCTGACAATGCAGCTAATGCTTCATCTGCCGCGCGTCCGGTCAAGCCGGCGTATGTTCCTCCGCATCTTCGTAACCGATCAATGGCTGCTCCGGCCGAGCCACCTTCTTTGGTGGCTAATGATAGGGGTTTGGGTAATAATTGGGGTAGTTCATCGAATTTTAAGCAGGATTTTGGGGCTGGGAGACAAGTAGGTGGAGGATATGGTGGTGGTGGTGGGTTTGGTGGGTTTAACAGAGGAGGAGCGGGGAATGGGAGGGAGCGTGTGGGTGGAGGCGGAGGAAGACGTGAGGTGAATCCATTTGAGAACGATGTTGATGAACCGTTTACTGAGCAAGAGAATACAGGGATTAACTTTGATGCTTATGATGATATTCCTGTGGAGACGAGTGGGGAGAATGTTCCGCCTCCGGTGAATACGTTTGCGGAAATAGATTTGGGTGATGCGTTGAATCAGAATATAAAGAGATGCAAGTATGTGAAACCGACACCGGTTCAGAGGTATGCTATACCGATTTCGCTTGCTGGGAGAGATTTGATGGCTTGTGCTCAGACGGGTTCAGGAAAGACAGCTGCATTTTGCTTTCCGATTATAAGCGGAATCCTTAGGGAGCAGTATGCTCAAAGACCACGTGTGGCACGGACTGCTTATCCTCTTGCACTTATCCTGTCCCCTACTCGGGAGCTCTCTTGTCAGGTCGGGGTTTTAATACGAGTTTCTGATTTCATAATCTGTATATGACTAGGTTATCTGTATCTCAAAAACCAATATTTTGTTTTTCTTGTTTCAGATACATGACGAGGCCAAGAAGTTTTCTTATCAAACTGGGGTCAAGGTCGTAGTTACTTATGGAGGAGCACCGATCACCCAACAGGTTATTTTCCACTACATGCAATGTTTGTTTGCGTACTTTTTCTTTTTGATTGAGTTTTGGTAAGGAACAGAAAACTTCAAACAAACTTATATTATTTGATTTCAGTTGCGGGAGCTTGAGAGAGGTGTTGATATTCTGGTGGCAACTCCAGGACGATTAGTGGATTTGCTTGAGAGGGCTAGGGTGTCATTGCAGATGATAAGATATCTAGCTCTTGATGAAGCAGATCGGATGCTGGATATGGGTTTTGAGCCTCAAATAAGAAAGATAGTTGAACAGATGGACATGCCTCCTCCAGGCATGAGACAGACGCTGCTGTTTAGTGCAACATTTCCCAAAGAGATACAGGTAATTTGTTACTTGTACTCAAACTGTCTGACTTGTTATTTTTTGCATGATGATCTGTCCTCCCTGAAACATTTTTGTGTTTTTTAAGTAGCTAAATTACCCATTTATTGTAAAAAGTATGTTTCTGGCATTTCTATTTGCTGTTGTTTCTTTAATTTGAAATTGGTATAGGAAGTGTTTTTAACGTCACTTCTGTACTCGTGGAAATTGAGATTGCCATAATTTAGATGTTTGAACATACTTTAAAGTTTAATAGCTACAGAAGACTACCCCAATAATAGCCAACCTTGAGAGTAGGGGAAAACTAGTTTTTGATTTAAAAGGAGAGCACAATTTGTTTTATTTAACTGTGGAAATCCTGCTCTGTCATGGACATGCATGAAACAATTTTAGTAAGTATCCTACTATACATACAATACGTACTGCGATACGATACGTAAACACCCATCACCGGTACGTATCTTACTATGTATTGCAAAACACCCGGTTGGTGAATATGGTAAAGGTCTAAAACCTCCTAGTTATCTTGGAGTTATGTTTGGTTTTGATTGAATTAAGGATGTTTTATGTTATTTATTTTTGTTTATGACTTGATTTTTGAAGTATTTTGGAGTTTATATATGATATTTTAAGTCATGTTCTTTTTTTTTGTTAATGTATCTTTCGATACATGATTCAAAAAAGTGGTCGAACAAAACACGATACGTATCTCGATTTGACTACCATGAAACTGAGTCTTATTCATGTTAATCTTTACTAATTTTGGAGGAAGGGTTACTACTATAGTGTAAGGATTGAACAGGTACGACTTAATAAGACATCTTTAGCTCATATGCTTCTCATACTTCATCTTCCGTGTTTAGCAACAACATATTCTAATAATCCTCAAGGAAAGTGTAGGCGTGAATTTGGTAGTTCTCTTCTTTTCAGACGACCATACTCTTATCAATCTATAGAAACCTCAATCTGGATGGCCTTAATGTTGGCAGAAAAACAAAAACCCTTCTTCTGTTGCTAACTTTTGAATATTTGTTTTTTCGTGCTGACAATGAATCCTTATAGTTGAAGAAATAGTTCTTTTTGGAGAAAAGTCCATATTCAAAATTTGTCTCATTGAGATGGAAAGCGGATGCTATATGTCAATTGTGCTGTTATGTAGACTAATATGGTTTTCTTAACCAAATTGTTTTAAAATAATATTGTTACATATTACGAGTGGCACTTGATTTTGAAAAATGACATACTGATGCCTATAACCATGCTTCATTCATTTGGCAGGTGCAAACAATGACACTGCTTAATTTGTTGCTTGTCGACAGTTGACTGGAAATATTGTAATATGTAGCGAGTGTGTTTTTGAAATAATTATAGTCAGGATTAAATGATGGTGATGTAGTTTTGGGGATATGTTGAAGTTTTTATGGTGATATTTTCACATAGTAATTAAGATACTCATGTTTGACCGTGTTTGACTCTGAAATGAGTCATAGAAACTGTTTGCTTAGGATTATTCTTTGTATGTGAGATAGACATTCTATATAATTAACAGTGTTTGGTTTGTTGACAAGTGACAATCATCTTGTAATCAGCTAGTTTCAATTTATCTTTGCTTCATGATTGATATAATAATGATTATGATGTCCCTTCATTTGAATGCACTGCAGAGACTTGCTTCAGATTTTCTTGCTAGTTATATCTTTCTGGCTGTTGGAAGGGTTGGTTCAAGTACCGATCTAATTGCTCAAAGAGTAGAATATGTGCTGGAGTCTGACAAGAGAAGCCACCTCATGGACCTTCTTCATGCTCAGAGAGAAAATGATGTGAATGGCAAGGTAATTGTCACCTCTGCATACTGCTGCTATTCAAACTTGTACATGTGTTGGCCGTACTTTACATTTTGTTAGTGAAATTCACTAATATTCAAAAACTATGCTGCACTGGAACAGTCGTTTATTTAAGAGTACGAAGATTTGTGGTTTTGTCACACTCAATTAAGGATTTTTTTTGTGGTTTTTGCAGCAAGGTCTGACTTTAGTGTTTGTGGAAACGAAGAAAGGTGCTGATGCATTGGAACACTGCTTGTGTGTTAACGGGTTTCCTGCAACTTGCATTCATGGCGACAGAACACAGCAAGTGAGTCTGTTTAGCTAATTAAAGTTTGTGTTTAATATTAAACATGTCAGCATTATGATTACATTAAAATAATTACATATTTTCTTGATTTGTTCTGTGTTTCTTTGTTGTTCCTTTTTATTAACATCTGATATTTCCTTGTGCTTTTAAGTTCTACATTCTCAATGAGACTTTAATGGGGTTAAAATTTGAGAAATTTCTCGATGTTCAAATTTTAAAAACTCATTTTTGTCAGTTTATACTGCCATAGAAATGAGATTTGGCTTCTTTTATCTAATTTCCCCCCTTCCAAAAGAAACTTCTTTTGTTTTCACTATAGTTGAAATGACAGGTTCCATATTACCATGAAAGCCCATCTCTTTCACCATGTTATTTTTTTTCTTTCTTTTTTAATATATTAAATTTCTAAGTAAATTTTTTATTTGATTTTTAAATTTTTAAGATATAAAACTGTCTTGCTGTCATTTAACTAAATCCTATTGAATTTTCTTAGCGCATCGGATATGTAGGTTACTTTCTAGTACTCATAATGTGTTCTTTCCATTAAACCATAGAACCGATGCTTCGAAATTTCAATTTGCGTTTTTTCTTTTTTGGGTGCATGGTAGTTGTTTTTTAGTTGTTGTCAACCATGGTTTCATGATGTTCCATTGTTTTGTGGGAATTGAATTACTCTATGGTTGCTGCTTGTTGAAATCATTACTTGATTTGCCATTAGTTATTAAATTCTCTCAAGCTTTCCCAATATTGTGTTCGGACTTTTGAACTAAAAATTGTGTGCAATGTAATTGTTCTGTTGCAGGAAAGAGAACAAGCATTGAGATCATTCAAGACTGGAAACACTCCAATTCTAGTGGCAACGGATGTTGCAGCACGTGGTCTGGATATTCCACGGGTAGCACATGTGGTAAACTTTGATCTTCCCAATGACATTGATGATTATGTGCACCGGATAGGAAGAACAGGACGAGCTGGTAAAATGGGATTAGCAACAGCCTTCTTCAATGACAGTAATTTGTCAATGGCTAAACCACTGGCTGATCTGATGCAAGAGGCAAATCAAGAAGTACCTGCATGGCTCACCCGTTATGCAGCAAGGACTCCTTATGGTGGTGGTAGAAACAAGCGGACTGGGGGAGCCCGGTTTGGTGGCCGTGATGTTAGGAAGGAGAGCTCGTATAATAAAGGAAATGATTACTATGGTGGAAACGGTGGTGGTTATGGTGTTCCTGCCAGTTATGGCGGAGGGTATGGTCAAGGTGTAACTAGTGCTTGGGATTAGGTTAGTGCGACATCGCTAATTGACTCTCATGTTGGGTGTACATAAAACTTCAGACTTAAACGTTGTAAAGTTGTATTTTCTCAACCATGGTTTTCCTAAATCCATGCATTCCTCACTACAGGAAATCTTTGTCAATGATCCACAACTGGTTTGCTTTTGCTGGTTAGGCACATAGGTTTGAGATTCTGTAGAAGAGGGAGAATGTAAACTATATTGTTTTGGAGACTCAAGGGAGCAGATTATACTGCTGTAGTATGTGGTGTTTTGATTTTGATAGGGTTCTTAGCTTTTGACTCGGGAGTTAACTCTAATTAGCATGCACATACTAATTTGATTTTTCTGTCAACTGATCATATCCCTACACTTCATTAATAATTACCTAATATTGTTTTTCCTTTCCTAGAAGGATAGATAAAACCAATTTCATCCCGGTGGCTATATGTAACTTAATAGGTTCTTCTGATGGTGTGTTTTTTAGACAAAATGATGAACACCATTTCTTGTCTAATTCTGTAAGAGGTAACAGGAGTTGGAATATTATAGGAAACTTGAGAGCAGCATGTGAAGTGATTTCCCTAACAAGAATTTAGGTTGGTTGTTAAGAGTTTAGGTTGTAAAAGCACTTTTGATTTTGAAATTTTTATGTGTATTAGTAACATTAGCTTGCCTTTTAAAAGTCACCGCTGAATAAATATATATTATTTAAATTAGTCATTATCATTTTTTTACGAGAAAATAAGCTTCATTCAAATATATTATTTAAATGTGTCATTATCATTTTTTTTTCCAGGCAAATAAGCTTCATTCAAATCTATTAAACTACGAAAGTATAGTCAAGTATAAAGTTAAAAGTACTTTAACAAACTAACCTCTTAATTGTTACAACCAAACTAAATTCTTAAACATTGGTCAATGATCAGTATTATTGTTATTGTTCACTCATATTTACAAGAGTAAATTACAATCCTCTCTCCTCAAAGATGCTTGAATTACACTCCCCTTCCCTCTTATGTTAAAATATACACATTGCTCCCTTGAAAAATAAAAGTTATACTCCCCTCCTCTACAAGATGTTTGAATTACAGTCTCTCCTTTAATAATTAAATATGCACTACACTTTAATCTATTTTAACATAAGAATTTTTTTAATGATATATACTAATTTTGAACCACCATTTAAGAAAAATAATTTCATTTTTTTATAGTTTAAATGCCAATGATAATTAAAGTTAAATATTTTGCTATTAATTTTATAATTTAGAGTATAAAATTAACTTTTAAATAACCATATTTTATTGTCTTTAGTAATTTTTCACATATTTAAATTTTATTTTGAGTTGCTTCATATTTTATAATAGGGTTTAAAATTATATGTTAATCTAATTGTGAAAAAAATAACCAAAAAATATGTATTCAAATTTTGGTTATATTAAAATAGATCCGCAATACTATTTATTTTCGAAGTGTGTTACATTATTATTTTTTTGCTAGATTATTAGAAAATAAAAAAAATCATTGAGGGAGTAAAGTGTAGATTTTAACATAAGAGGGGAGGGAAATGTAATTCATGCTTCTCTTAAAGGAGGGAATTGAAATATTTTCTAATATGTTTTGAATAAGAGGGGAGGGGAGTGTATATTTTAACATAAGAGGGGAGAGGAATGTAATTCAAGCATCTTTAAGGGGGAGTGTAATTTACTCTATTTACAATAGTTGATCTTAAAATAACCAATTCAACATGTTTACTAGGAGGTTAGTCCGTAACTTTGGTCTTTTTCCTTTGAATGTTTTAAGGTTTTTTTTATAGAATAAGGTTTATGGCATATGAACCTTTAACCTGTTTCTTGAAAATGATAAAGTACGGTTTAAAATAGAATTTCAAAAAGATTTGGAACTAAGCTATAAGTTGCTTGGCATTTAAATAAGGTTTTTTAAATAATATACATTTTTATCCTGGTATTTATTTATTTTTTGATACGAAATTAAAGAGAAAAGAAAAACAGCAAAAAAAAAAAACTTAGTTTTTTTTCTTTTGCGGTGGCCGGGGTTTGAACCCAGACCTTTCATATTTTATGCATTGTCCATACCAACTGAGCTAAGCTCACGAGGACAAACTTTAGAGAACCAAGTTTTCATAGAGTTGTGGAAAATAGGTCTAAGATACCAATGAGAGAAGAGAGGCGGACGATTAAGTTATTGTTAGAAGAAACTCCCAACTTAACTAGGAAGTCTACAAAACTATTTTTTTCCCACAAATAAAATACTATTTTATTGATGTCATTTAAAAAAATAAACATAATTTCAAATTTGTTACAATACAAAAATGCAAAAATACCTCCTTCAAAAAAAAAGGGCAAAAAATATCTGATCTTATATTTTAATCAAAATCAAAATAATTTGAATTAAAATTTTATAAAACTAATGTTTGTACTCTTTATACACTAGCATTTAGGTACCCTCTATGCAAGTGTTGAGCCTTCGAAATTTTATATAACCAAAAAAAAAAAAAACGTTAGTTACGCAAGTTGAGGTTGGAAATCAAGCATGGAGGAAAGAACATCAGCAACAGAGACAAAGAACGACGATGTTTGGTGCAGAGAAACAGTACCGAAGGTTTTAAAACTCGTATGTTCTTCCACGAATCTGAATCACACTGACCTTGTTTCTCTTCTTCTCGTTAGTCCATTCCTTTATCGCACCCTTCTCGATTCTCAACCACTTTGGCAAGTGAGTTTTTCACCTCATTCTTCACTTTTCATTTTTTATCTTTTCAATTAATTAATCATTCTTTTTCTTATTATGATTATTATTATTATCAGTCACTCAATTTTCGTGAGCTAAATAATGCTGGGAATCGCCTTATAGCTGCTCTTTCTCTGGTACGTAATACTAATCCACTTCACTTTCATTCAATTGATTTTCAGTTGTGTTTTAGTTCCGCCGTGACGAAATTTGATTTTGAGTGAATTGATTGCTTCTTCGTGTAGCCTAGATATCGCCATGTGAAGGAGATTAACCTTGAATTTGCACGAGATGTTGAAGACGCACATCTCATACTTATTAAAGATAAAGTAACATATATCTTTCTTATTTTTTATGATGTAGAGTATAGATTGAATGTGATTCTGACCAAGTAATTTTAAGCATTTCTAGTGTTTTGATTCTCTTCGAAGCTTGGAGTCATTAAATCTGAACGTCTGCCAAAAAATATCGGATATAGGAATTGAAGCAATAACCAGTTGTTGTCCTCGGCTAAAAACATTTTCCGTCTACTGGAACGTGAGGTACTTTGAAAAATTTCTTAATGTGCCATGTTTGATACTTTGATTTAGCATTTGAAAATCTTACTTTGGATTTACAAGTCAATCCTTAGCAACAATACTGAAATATGACTTTTATTTCAGGGTAACTGATAATGGACTATTACATACAGCGAGGAACTGCAAACACATTGTTGATTTGAATATAAGTGGTTGTAAGGTACGCGATGCCGTAGTTGTTATTTTGTACACTTAGGTTATTATCATTACATGTATCATACATTGTGTGTATATTTAGTTTATTTTTTTGATCGGAAAATGTCGGTGGTTAGTATGGAAAATTGTTAGCAGCAAGGATGCAACCCTGAACATCCTTCTTAATACTCCTTCCTGGGGGTCTGTGTGAATATTTAGTTGATGCATCCCTATATTGATTGTTAAAAATGTAGTTTTTGCACTGAGTTGAAATTTTCAGACTTTTAACTAATTTTGAAAACTTTTAACTAAAATCAATTTTGAAAATCAAGTTCATCTAAAATCAAGTTTGCTAACGCTGAGTCAAACACATAATGGTTTAGTTTAACGTCTAGAAAGGAATTAAAAAGAAAAGTGCTGAAAATATTCAGTTCATGAGATGTTATATTTATACAATTAAATGTGATTTTAATACATATTCAGCATTTACTACGATTTTCATCACTAAAAATACACCATTTAATTTTTAGTCGTACCTAGCATGCCTGAATCACAAGGAAGGTCTTATCAGTTGACATTAATGCTTACCTGAATATACCAATGTTGTACTGTACAATAAAAACCTAAATAACTATGCAGAAAATTGTGTCTGTGAAGTATGTTGTGTGCACTAGAATTCTGAATCATCTTCTCAGAAAATAATAGCATTTTTTTATTTATTTTAAATATGGTACTTGTGTTTTCTGAACAAGTTGCTTTGATATGATAATTGCAGAATATTTCAGACCGAGGTGTACAGTTAGTTGCCGACAATTACCCGAAACTAGAGTCACTAAACCTGACAAGGTATCTCTCTCATTTGGTTTATTGAAGATTCTGTGAGATCTAATACATTATGAGGTTGTAAATATGATTACTCAAATCATGAATTATACGGTTTTAACCCTTTTGCATCAGCTGTCTGAAATTGGTTGATTGACTTTGCTACTTTTGATGCGCTTTATAAAGGAGTAGATCAATCATATCGAGATTCCAAACAGACTATTAAGATGATAAAAGGAACATTGGGGGTGAACTATACCTCTTTCTGGTACATCGTTAGGATATAAGGTAAAGAGACGTTAGTTAAGGACAATAGGCATGGTTAGTTGATTAGTTAGAGGTGATTAGCTTATATAATAAATAGGACACAAGTAGAGATGGATAGCATTTTTTAAAGTGACACTAACAGTCATGTTACTTCCGTCTTCATGGGAATTTGAACTCTGTCCCTCGAGGTTACAAGACCAAGCGCTTACCACTATTTAGAGTAGTGGGCAGAAGGGAAACCCTTGGACAAAACTCTTCTCTTCTCTCCTATTCTCATTCTTTCAATAAAATTGTGTTTTTCTATCCATTTCTTTCAATTTTCTATTCTTCTGGTTTCCTAATATATATAACATAATTTCACACCTAGGTGCGTCAAGTTAACCGATGTGGGGCTGAAGGAGTTGTTGCAGAAATGCCTATCCCTTCAGAGTTTGAATCTATATGCAGTGTCTAGGTAGGCACTAAAACTCAACATATTTATGTTCAAGTTGTCTTATCCTGGAATTTGGATTAATTCACAGCGTTACCCATGTTCAGTTTCACAGATGAAGCTTACAGGAAAATATGCCATCTGACATGTCTCACGTTTTTGGATCTCTGTGGTGCCCAGGTAAAATCTTCGTTTTCGAAAATTTCTCTGCAAAAACCTATCTAATGCGAGTCCGGATTTGCTCCCTTTATCTACCTTCGTTTACTGTCCTTTTATGAGAGAGATAGACACAGGTGGACGATTAGTGGGACCCATTAGTGGGGTCCACTTCTTAAAATGGGTCCCACTAATCTATCACTTGTGTCTATCTCTCTCATAAATAGACAATAAATGGGGGGTGAATAAATGGAGCAAATCTGAACTCATCTAATGCATATTGATAATTGAACTAAGTTTGGGCTTGCAGAATCTTTCAGATCAAGGACTTCAGTGCATTTCAAAATGCAAGAACCTTGTTTCCCTCAATCTGACTTGGTAAATTGATTATCAATTTGAATATCCGTGTATCTCATTTTATGATAAAAGTAATCAAGCTGTATCTAATTTTACGTTATAGGTGTGTACGTGTGACTGATGAGGGGGTTATAGCCATTGCACAAAGCTGCACCTCTCTTGAATTTCTAAGGTATATCATAATTTGAGAAGTTTTAGCACTTGGATATTTGATACTGGATCACACACTCTTTGACTTCAAAAATGTTTTGTTGGCCTTGTCGTATATGTGTGTGTGTGTGTGTGTGTGAGCGCGTGTTTGTGTTTCCCATGAAATTGAATGTTCACTTTTTTATTTCAAGAAAGGGCTTTGAAATGTCCCCTACACCGTTTCCGGCTTCTGCACTGATATTCTGAGTTTTTTCTTATGCAGATGTCCAAAACCCAATGCAATATTGCAGCTAATTTTTTCAGACACCAACATATTAGAAACTTGTACTAATCATACTGGCACAAAAACTTAAATGTGAACATGAACTTAATTTAACTTTTTGAATGTGAACTTATTGTGCCCCCACAACTTAAAATTTATGGGTCTGTCCCTGCTGTATACTATCTGTCTTTCAGCTCACCTGAGCACAAGATTCGGATTTCGTATACTTCAATTATATAGGGACCTGGTTCTCTCTTGTTTGATGTAATTTAACTTGGTTCTGACTTGGGGTAGGAGGGCCATGACCAAAGTTGGTTTTAAACTATGTTGTCAATAGCGGGAAATAGCACTGCTATCATAGTGATGCCTCACATCACGGTGGGTGGCTGCCATCACATGCGGCATCGAGTCCCGTAGCAGTCCTTACAGCCGCATTTGCGCTGTGATTTTTGGGAACAGATCATGTTTACATGTCACTATTCCCGCGCAAAGGGTTTTCACGACACGATGAAGTAATTTGTGTTATCATACACACACACACACACACTTGCATAGATATGCAAACTGAATGGATTGTGTCCAATTATTTTTTCTCATGTTTTATCCTGTTTTCCATCTCACTTTTAAACATTTTTCTCACATTTTTTATATCTCATCTTTTTTATGCAATGGTCCAAATTTTACTTATCTCTCATGTCAATGGAGAGAATCCTTTTTACAGTGCAGCTTGACGTAACTCAATATTAATTATTGTACTAGACTCACTTCTTGTCTAATGTGTTGAACGGTCATATTTGCAGCTTGTTCGGAATAGTTGGCGTGACCGATAAATGTTTGGAGGCACTCTCGAAGTCATGTTCCAACAGCATTACAACCCTTGATGTGAACGGATGTATTGGCATCAAGGCAAATTCCTATTTCAAAGAAGCTCTTTATTATTTTATATGACAGATTACAAGTCTTATATGTTCCATTTGTCTAACAATTTGTGTTTTTTGCTTGCAGAAACGAAGCCGCGAAGAGTTGCTTCAGTTGTTTCCATATTTGAAATGCTTTAAAGTGCATAGTTAATGTGTGGTTAGTGAAATTTTGGTAATAAAAGAAGTCTATTCTTTTTATTTTCACCGGTGGCAAAATAACCTGTAAAAGATGCAAACCTAATCCCAATCGATTATTTTGAGCATCTCATTCTGCCTGCTTTGTGTGTCTTATTTTGCGAATTTGTAATGAAATAGACTTGTCTGTCTTTTGTGGCATGGATAAAACTGGTATCCAAGTAATCTTTTTTACATCAATAGTTACGAAGTTGTGAAGTAAACAAATCAATCGGCATTATCTAAACTGTTTGAGTTTGACAATGCAACTTTTACCCCGGACTTGCAGATTTTGTGTTTGGAAAACACCAAAATCACGGCGTACCAAAAGCTACACATTAGAGTTTCCAAAAATTACAGTGGGATACCTCTAATCTCAGCGGTCGTTCATCCTTTGCGAGCCAAGTACTTTAGAGGCTTTTCAACAAAAACATGGGACACAAACTTAAAGAAACTAAAAACCAACAACAGTAAAGCAGAACATGAGAAGAAGAAAAAGACCATCAAAGAGATAAGATCTCAAACTAGACAACATTAAATAGACCGATTTAGAGTTTGTGCCTCATATTTTTGTTCTTCTTTTCTCTCAGTTTTTATACGAGACTCGCATCATTTTTTTATTAATTTTATGAATTAATTGAATTGGATGGGTGAAGTAGTTTTAAATACTTGAGTTGAAAAAAGAAGAAAAAATAGCATGGATACAAGCAAATTCCTCCTAAGTACTCATTTGCCACAACACACTGATAAAATTCTTGCTTACTCTACTCAAGAAAAATAAAACTTCATTACTAGTAAGAGTTGGGTATAGTGGTATGGGTTAAACTCTCATTATTTCCCACATAATGAGAGCTGAAACTTAAATTTTGACTGAGAGATGTGTCCGATATGCCTTAAATTAGATCACCTCCAATAGAAAAACCCTATAGAAAATAAAAAAAATTCTTTCCATTTTCTTTCCTTATTGTTTTTGTTTTGCAATTTCCTATTGATAAAAAACTCTTCTTCAATATATCGTAATATGATATGCAAAAAGGACGGAAGAAATGTGTTTCATTTATTCCCTCTTCTACCGTTTCTTTAAAATCACTACATTCTCTTCCAAGGTTAATGGTACTTTGAGTCTTTAGTACCTCATCTGATTATCTTCGGTTTTTCCCTAGAGATAGATCTCCCCAAAACATGATACAACTTGTCTTTTAGTAAAGGGAAGATTCAACGTCTGCCATAAATATTTAGGCAGTTCGTAAAATTATTGTTTTAAAGTTAATCGTACTTTGAGTCTTTCAATATAGTGATTACTTGTTTTTTGGTCGGATCAATACACTCACTACTACGATTTTTTTGGTGCAAAAAAATATTCTTTACGCACAATAATAGAGACTAATTTGAATTGAAGACCTCTAATTAAACTGAAAGAGGTCATTTATCAAGTGCTCTTGAGTCACTTACTATTAGATTTTAGTTGTGTTTGTTGTGTTTTTTTTATTGGATTTGCTAACTTTTGATAAAAGTTTCCTAAAAAACAACTTGTAATAAAAGTTTACTCCGTATGCAATAATTAGATGTTTGTAAAGTTTTCACACAGAAAAATGTGTGAAGAGTTACTTTACAATATCCCTAACATATAAATTAAATTCTAATATGATCGAAAACAATAACCAAGCCTCCCTTATTAAGCTGAGACAGTCATATGTAGTGAAATCTTGTTGGTTGTAACTAGTTAGATTAAAGTTATAGTATTGTCCTCTAAATCACTATTCAATGGGTTGTCCTATCATTTTTTGGTTCAATTCATATACTTTGTCAGTGTAATTTTTTTTACACTGTCAATAGATTATTGTGTTTGATTGTAAAGTGACAAAAATTGATTTGAGTTAAATGTAAAATAATCCTTTTTCTTCATGCTACCAAGCATTGAACCCAATGACCTAAAGGTTGAGGGCATAACCTCTAACCAAGAGACCACTTGGGAGCAGGTGAATGTTAAGTGATTTCTATCTGTATTTCATGTAAAAGGGAATTTAACAATGAATTTGAGACTAAATAAAAATCAATGGCAAAGGGAAAAGCTCCAAATTTCAGCTTCAAGTTATAATCAAGAACATTCAAACATGTTAAAATCAATTCTTCACCTTTGAAATCCATTTCGTTATATCCAATAGTGAAGTCAGTTTAGTCTTTCTTCTATTTTTCCCTTAAACTTTTGTGATTACGATATGACTTATGTAAATTAAGTAATCTCATTCATTGATGAGAAAATCAATGGTTTATTCACTTGTTTCACACTCTAAGTTGTGTCCATCCATGATAGTTCAGCAAGAAGATGCTTATACTATTATATTCTCTGACTTTGCATTATAGGATATTGTGAGAAAATCAACTATTTACTGATATCATTGCTTATTACTGATATCAACCAATTTTCAGCTCAAATTGTTCCAAGTAAAATGGAACAGTTTATCATTGCTTATTACTGAATATATATTGCTTACTAACAGTTTTTCAACATGAATTACTCATCTTTCAAAAACAAAAAAAAACATGAATTACTCACACCACTCCATACTCATTTTCAACAGAGTATGAAGGGGCCATGTAAAAGACCTTACCAACATTGGCTTTAAACTTTGCTATTGTGGCGGAGTGTTAACATTGCATCGCTGTGGCGTGGGTGGCCGCCGCCACAGAAAGCATCGTGTCCCGTAAGTGAGTAGAGACAATTGTGACCGCATTTGTGTCATGATGATTTCTTGGAATGGATGATGTTTACGTCTCACTATTCTAGCACAAAGGGTTTTCCAACACAATGAAGGCATGCATTGTTATATGCATCAACTTGCATACATATGCATATTCTTTTTACAGTGGCAGCTTGACATTGTCTCAATATTAATTGTTATCTTAGAATCACTTCTTGATGATGTGTTGCATGGGCACATTTGCATCTTGTTCCGAATAGTTGATGTGCATGGTTGATGTGTGACTTGACGATATTGTCACTGGTTTTAGTTGCTGAAACAGCTATAAGAGAGACATTAAGGAGGGAAGTGAATGAATAATACAACTCGGTATTTTCCATTGATTATAAATTCCTGTATCAGCTTTGCATGCAGACATAGGCTACCTTTTAACAATCTCTTCCACTTCTTGAATCTGTTTTGCTACGTTTGCATTGTCATTTTCTCAAATTAGAACTTCAATTTCTATGATGCGATATATATAGCCGAAGACATTGAAAACAAAACAGAATGGAATTTATAACACTGTGTTACTGACATTCTAACTAATAGTATTTGAACTAATGTTCATGTTTCAGCTGCAGATAGTTCGAAGTTTCTAAGGTCATTTATTGTTTTGGTTAATGCTTACAGAAATTCAGATCTCAATTTTGATACACTGTAATCCAATCATATATACATGTGAAAAAGTACAAGGATAGTTATTATATAATGTTATGTTACCAACTCAGGATTTTCTTATATCTATCTATTTTCATCCATCATGTTCAATCACAATGTGAGGAAAGGTGGACTGAAAGCTAATTGATCTATAACTATCATGACTGAAAGCTCATGGAGTAATATAAGAATCTTAACAAAGTTTCATTTTTAATGTTTCATGTCTTATATTACTATGATGGTTAGGCCAATATAAGAATCTAAGATATATTACCAAAACAATAGGGGAAACAATATTTGACACTATAAAAAACCTTTTTTAACCTTATATGAAAAATATCGTGCTTTTATGTAAACATTTTTTCTTTTAATTCTATTTTTCACTTGATTTTTTTTACCATTTTATCGTTATTTGCCAATAAAAGGAGGAAAACGTTAAGAATTTGGTGGAGAATTAGAGATTTGAGTGAGTTTAGGAAGGTGCCACGTAAATTTTTGTGATGTGGCAAAATTTTCATTGCATGACATTTGATTGATGAGATATCTCCATGATGATTTGTGAATCTATTTTTTGTTGTTCATAGAAAAAATGATAAATAATCACTGAAGCTCACTCACACAACACCGAAACGGAGGGATAAGGGTTAGAACTTCGGTCATGACAATCTAACAGTTTCAGGCTTCAGCATAACAATTTTGAGATAGTTCAAAAATTGTTGACCAGAACACAGTTTTTCAACATTTTCATCACTAAAAGTTCCACCATTCCATTTTCAGTTGTACCAAGCTTGCCTAAATCACCAGGAAGGTCTTATCAGTCGACATTAAAGCTTCACTGAGTATAACTATGTTGTACTTTAATTTGCAATAGAAAAAAAACCTAAATAATACGCAAAAAATTGTTCCTGTGAAGTATGTTGTGTGCACTAGAATTCTCAATCATCTCAACAGAAAATAGTAGCAGAATATTTCAGACAGAAGTGTAAAATTCGTTGCCAACAATTACTCGAAACTAGAGTCAATAAATTTGACAAGGTATCTACAGTGATTTATAGAAGATTCTTTGAAATCCAGTACACTATTAGGTTGTAAACTATATATAGGGTAATTATTTAACTCAAATGATTATATGGTTTTTACTCTTTTGCATTAGCTGTCTAAAATTGTTTGATTGACAGCTATATAGTTTCTACTTCTATTACATAGCAAGATTCCAATCAGTCTATTAAGATGATAAAATGAACATTTGGGCGAATGATTCCTCTTTTCAGGTACATTGTTAGGATAGAAGACAGACACGTTGGTGAAGTTAACGTAGTCTACGAAACACTAAATATATATGAATAATGTAGATGACACTGACACGTTGACACTAGTAATGATTTAAGAAAATAAAAATGATTGAACATAACCACATGTGTATGTGCTGGTGCCGGACACAACTCCAGAAGATGTGAGGATAAAAGATAATAAGGTTACATAATAAATAGGGGACACAAGTGTAGAGGGACGACATTTGTTTGCATAATTTGGGAAAGAGAGAAATTATCAATAATAAAAGTGATGATGGACTGAAACTGTTGTTGCACAAATGCCTCTCTTTCCAAGTTTGAATCTATATGTAGTGTCTAAGTAGACATTGAAACTCAACATATATCTAAGTTCTTGTTGTCTTAACCCGAGATTTGATTAACTCAACATAAAAGATAAATGCCTCTCTTTCACAGATATAGCTTGTAGGAAAATATGTCTTCTGACACATCTCACGTTTTTGGATCTCTGTGCTTCTCAGGTAAAATATTTAGTTTTTGAAGATTTTTCTGCACAAACCTATCTACTGCAGACTGTTACTATAAAGAAGATTGGTTTCCAAAATTTTCAGATCAAGGACTTCAACGTATTTCGAAATGCAAGAACCTTGTATCCCTCAATCTGAGTTGCTAAATGGATGATCAACTTGAATATCCATGTATCGATGCAGAAGCCAAGCTGTGAAGAGTTGCTGCAGTATTTTCATATTTGAAATGCTTTAAAATGAATAGTTAATGTGTGGTTAGTGAAATTTTGGTATGAAAAACAGTCTATTCTTTTTATTTTCAGTGGAAGAAATAGAACCTGTAAAAGATGCAAATCAAATCCCAAGTGACTATTTTGAGCATTTCATTCTACCTGTTTTGTGTGTGTCTTATTCTATGAATTTGTAAGTAAATAGATTTGCATAGCACCAAAATCATGGCATACAAAAACCTACACATGTTTTCAAAAAATTATAGTGGCAGACCTATAAACTCACGATGGCAGTTCATCCTTTGTGGATCAAGTACTTTAGGTTTTCAACAAATGCATAGGTCACAAAATAAAAATAAAAAACTAAAAACCCACAAAACACTAACAATGGCTCCTTTTGATGATGCTTCCTAGTTTCTAGTTCTATGTAAGATGCAATTATTTTCCTGATATATAGTCGAGATTCAAAACAGTCTATTAAGACAATAAAAGGAACCATTGTTGTCAAATATCCGCCATGGCGATTTTTTTAGAGCCGCCATGGGCAATTTGTGAAGGATGACAGCACCATGCATTTGATGGGAAATATGGTGGCTCAAAATGGTGGATTTCTTGCTCACTGCCATGGTCCTCCATCTTCAATCGATAACACTGAAAGAAACATTAGGGTGAATTGTTATACCTCTTTTCTAGTACATTTTTAGGACTTACAATATAGAAGATAAGTAGATATTACTTGATTAGTTACAAATAATTAGCTTACATAATAAATAGGACATAAATAAATAGTGAATAGAGCATTGCGCAGAAGAAAGAACCCTGGAGGAAAATCTTCTCTGTTATTTCCATTCCCATTCTTTCAATAACATTGTGTTCTTTTTATCCATTTCTTTCTTTGAATTTTCTAATTCTTCTGTGTTCCTAACATACATATATCTCATAATTTGACGCATAGGTGCGTCAAGTTAACCGACAAGGGTCTGAAGCAGTTGTTGCACAAATGTCTATCCCTTCAGAATTAGAGTCTCTAATAGACTCTCTATGCAGTGTCTAGGTAGGCACTGAAACTCAACATATTGAAGTTCAAATTTTATTGCCTTAAGATTTGATTAACTAACAAATCATAGCATTACTCTTATTCAGTTTCACAGATGAAGCTTGTAGGAAAATATGCCTTCTGACACATCTAACATTTTAGAATCTTTGCGGCGCTTAGGTAAAATCTTCGGTTTCTGAAGATTTCGCACAACACTATCTATTGCAGACACCACTAATAGAAATAAGTTTGGTTTGCAGAAACTTTCAGATTGAGGACAGTAAATTTCAAAATTCAAGAACCTTTTATCCCTCAATCTGACTTTGTAAATTGATGATCGACTCGAATATCCATCTGTCACATTTTATGATAGTAACGGAGTTGTATCTAATTTTACGCAATAGATGTGTATGTGTGACTGATGAGTGGGTTAAACACATTGCAAAGAGTTGCACCTCTGTTGAATTTCTGAGGTATATCATTATTTGAGAATTTATTTATAACACATTGATATTTGGTAATGGATGGTGCACTCTTCGACTTGGGAAATATTTTATTGGCCTTGTCATGTTACAGATATATGTGCTTCCCGTGGTATATAGTAGAACTTGAATATTCAATTTTTTGTTTCAAGAAGGAGCATTTAAATGTCCCCTACACCATTTAAAGGTTTGCACCAGTGTTATAGCTCGAAAGCTTAAGAAGTTTCATGTAATGTCACCTTCTCTTCATTGTTTTATCTTCTCAATAGCCCACTTTTTATTTCTGTAGCAACACAATCTTCTTAAAGAGAAGAATTGGAAATAAACTAAACGATTCCTTCTGACATATGCACAAAAACTGATATTTTTCTTATGCAGATGTCTCAACCAGTACAGTATTGTGACTTGTCTTTTCAGACATTCAAACATAATTTAAAAACTTATAGAAGAAAAGACTTTCCTCCAACGGCTTCCTTTTTGCCCACATCTCTACCACTCAATAACGCTGGACACTTCCCTTTTGCAGTGTCTAGGTAAAGCATTGAAACTCAACATAGTTAAGTTCAATTCAAGTTGTCTTTATTTCACATCATTCCTATTTTTCAGTTTCACAGATGAAGCTTACAGGAATATAAGCCTTCTAACACGTATTACATTTTTGGATCTTTGTGGTGCCGAAGTAAAATATTTGGTTTCTGAAGATCTTTACGTACAGCCCTATCTAATGCAGACTGATAACAGAAATATGTTTGGCTTGCAGAACCTTTCAGATCAAGGACTATCCTTCATGGATTGATTGATGTTAGCATTGCACAAGATAATGTTGACAAAAACAAAAATCAGAAAAGACAGCAGCCAACACAACAAATCTCAGAAAAGGCACATCTTTGCTTATTTGATAACATTGTTTTAGCTAACTATCCTTCTTAAAAACTATCTCCCCATGCTCTCAAAAACTTCCTTCTTGCTGATTACTAAGAGGTCGTGTTTCTGATATCCTAGTACTTGCCTCCCTTTTTTGTTTTTTTGTAGGTTTTAGCCTATAACACAAACTGTTCAATATCAAAGATGACATTATAAAATGTCAATTAAAAATAAAACATGAAAATACTATGTTAAAGTAAATTCTAAAGTATAAACATTTTCATAACAATAATCGCAAATGAAGATTAATTCAAATTTCAGACCAACGTGGCAATTGATTGAGTAATTTTTTTCAATAAGCCAAATCAAATATTATTAGGAGAAAGAAGTTACACTTGAGCACAAGCATTGCACATGATAATGAGCTACTAATAATGTTGACAGCAACAAAAATCTAATGCCAAGTTTGGTGAGTCTTATCAGCTTTTTAGCTTATCCTAAATCAACAAAAACCATCTTAACTCCTTTAGTACCAAATTTCCACAACCTACTACCAGCAAGTAATCATGTAACAGCTTATTACAAAAAAAAGCAGCAGCCAACACAACGGCTAATTTGTTCTTTAGTTGCAGGCATGATCAAAGCAAATCTACCTCCTAGCATCTCATTATTAACTTAACTACACTGTTGCAAATTGTTTTATAATCATAGTAGATATTTCTTTCAGAATTTCAATGAGCAATGTCTGGGAGCTGGTATAGTCCTATTCAATTTGAGACCAATAAAACCTTATCCTAGGGTAAGATACCAAATATCATTATTTATCTAATTCTAAATACCATTGATCCAATAAATAATATCTACCTATTCAAAAAGAAAGGAACTATGTAAAATTTTGTCAAACCAATCATCTTTTGTCATTGTGATTACTAGTAAGAGATAAAATGGAATTGGAAAGACGACTCAATTTTTCTAACAAATTAATTGTTACGTTGATAATTTGTAATGGGAAAGGCGTATATAGACTATGAAGCCTACATAGACAGACAAATTACTCTTGCAAATGTAGATTAAAAATGTGAATCCTCTGTGTTTGCAAGTAAAGCATAACTAGTAATATCATTCAAGTCTCTTGTGACATGACATGACATAACATAATAATACTTTCTAAATAAAATAAAAAGCAGATCACAACAAACATTAATTTATTTATTACTACAAATTAGTGACTTTAATTCAATCAACAATATTACTGATAGATAACAATATAAGAGATAGCAAAGATGAGACTACACCAAAACAACTCACACTACATATTCCATGTTCCTAGAACTTGGAAGACTCCAGAAATGTGATTTACCATTGCAGTGATACCACCTCTCATGGTAATTATGCATCTCCCGCGGTCAAAGTATGCCTAAAATGGCGATACCAGACTCTCATAGTATATATGCACCTCCCTCCCAAGTATGCCTAAAATAGGATAATCAATCTCTGCATTATTTAAGTTACACAGGACAAGTTTGGAACGCATGGTTCTCAGTAGAAGAACACCATCTTTTGAAACGAACAAGGGCTCATCAAGAGGCTGCCTTGGACAATTCCAGATTAACTTCTCACGAGGGATGATCGTCAATACAGTCCATGACTCAGCAACTCCATACTCTTTCATTATCCACACAGCCAACTGAGTTTCCGAGTGATCACAACACACGCAAAGGCAATTACTCAAAACATACATCATAGAGTTGCAAAATCTGTTACTATCATGTTGAGGAAGCAACACTTCCCCATAAGTCTCTTTCTCAAGATCAACCGAAAGAATCACCGGTTGATTAGAATTAACACCATCTTTCTTAATGATCCAGTTCAAACTGCCACTCACAAACTTCCCCAACCACATACCAGGATTACACGGGAAATTTGGAACTGTTGTCCAAGAATTTTCACCAAAGGTATAAATTCTGGTAACTTTTTCACTAAAATCATCTTTATTAAGTAGAACAACTAACAACTTGTACTTATCGTTAACTTGATCATACCCAAAACCATGATGTCCAATAATCTTATTATCGAACGAAGCAACAATCGGAAATCTATTGGATTTCAAGTTGATAGAAGGATTCCACAATCTGAAATTAGATTGAAAAGAATCATACAAACAAAGCAACCCATTGCACGAACCGAAGATATTGTATTTGTGACTCATGGTTATAGTAACGGGTTCAATAGGGGTTGATGGATTTTCCAACAATGGCTTCATAGGGTAAGATAGGATTTCACGGTCTCCGATTTTGACGGCGGAAGTGAATAACTGTGGAAACGATGTTGAGTTGAGAAGATGGCTCTTTGCGAATTGAGGATTGGAAATTAGGGTTTTCCATGATTTGGAAACGCACTTTAATTGGAGAAGGGATTTCACCGGAAGCCTGAGAAGGATGTCGAAGATGACTTCTTCCGGCAAAAGAGGTGCTTCGTTCTTGACGGTGGTTTCGGACGGTGGTTGAGTACAAACGACGTCGTTTTGAGAATCGTGAAGATCAGTGATTGTGCATATCGTATCATCATCATCAGCCATTCGAACTCGTGTTGTACTGCAAGCTTGTTTAGAATGTCAACTGTCAAGTAAAGCTATCCTATTTTCATTTTATTTTTATTTTTATTTTTGGAAGGATTTAATTTATTCTTTTAATTTCTTAAAATCTGCAAATTACGATAAAGATTTGCTAACTTGTATATACGACGTCCCCTTCTTTTAATTATGACTTGTTTTATTTTAGTTTATTCGAAGGTTTATGCTGGAAGACATCGTTTATGTCCCGTGAACTTAACTCAATTAGTAGGACAATGTATTATTATATGCAAGGGTCGGGTTCGAATCCCATAAACCCCACTTATTCACCTTATAAGATGAATTTTAGCCACTATGCTACTTGACAAAAAAAAACATCATTTATGAAGGTGCATTTATGAAGGTGTCTTTTAGCAAGTTATCCTATAGACATTTGTTAAAAGATACCAACTAATTTTTATAAATGTGTTTTTTTAGCAAATTATAACTAAAATGTTGATAATCACTCCTTGAGGTGTGGATTGGCATCTTCATGAGTGTCTTCTAGCAAAAACTCTTATTTGAATATGTGTAGCTTATGTTAGTTTTAAGAGTTGTATCTTTTATTCCTTTAATCAATTTTGCAAATCGAGTTCATGACCGTCAAGTATGTTGTGTGCATGATAATTCGAAGGGAGATTCTACGGTGCAGTCAGAAAACTGACTTTTTTGAAAAAGTTAATTTTGATTTTAATGTTTGATTCATTTTTAAATTGTTGATTACTGATTAATGATTAATAGTAATTCATCTAGTAATGCTTGCAATATCTTGGACTTACATGTACTATTTTATCGTTGTCATCTTTAACATGCAAACAGATTTGATGATATTATGTGATAGTCTTAAGTGTTACACTTTGCGGGGTGTTACACTTAAAACAAAGTAGGATAAATGAGATTAAGTGTAGTCTTGTTAATCTGATGAATTGATGATACTATGAGGACTGAACTTTTAATGTCACTGTACAAACAATGGGGTGTTACTCACTACACTTTTGATGTTATAGTGTTAACTTCATCAGAAAAGTCATTTTCACGACTTCACCATAGAATTTTCCTAATTCGAAATCATCTTGTTAGAAAATAATACTACCTCCGTCCCTAAATATAATACCATTTTGAGAAGAAAAAAATTGTCTATTTTTATAAAATCTCTTTGGTATTTCCAAGTACATTAATTAATTTTTCACCAACATATCCCTATTTATTTTATATCTTTTTCTTCAATCAGCATTAAATACTATGTTGAAAATATACACTAACTCTCTCTTAAAGGATAAAATTGTAAAAACAATAATAATTACAAATAAATTTATTACCATTTTCAATTTTCTTAATTCCCGTTATTTTTTCAAAAGGGCCTATAATTAAGGACGGAGGTAATAACATTTTAAAAGATTTGGTACTTGTGTCTTCTGAACTAAGTGTTTTGAAAAATAATTGGTCAGCCACAACACTAAATATTACATGTTAATTAATGTGACTATTTTATTTATTTTTTAATTTTTTTTATTTATATTGCCTAAATTTTGTACCTAAATACCTGTGTAAGACTATCTCGTGCTTTGATAAGATAATTGCAGCATAGTTCAGAGTGAGGCGTACGATTAGTTGCTGACAATTACCAAAAACTAGAGTCACTAAACTTAGCAATGTATCTCCACTGATCAATAGAAGATTCTGTGAGATCTAATACATAGGTTGAAATATCATTGCTCAAATGATGAATTATATGGTTTTTAGTAACCTTTTTCTTTAGATGTCTGAACTTGTTTGTGTGAGCTAGTTTCTTTTGCTTCTAGTTTTATGCATCGATGCAACTGTTTTCATGAAATGTATAATGTACTTCATATTGAGATTCCAAACAGACTATTAAGATGATAAAAAGAACATTGAGGTGAATTACAACTTTTTCGGATACATTGAATTCCAAACAATCATATTACAATCGTCTTCAAATATATTTATACTAGGTCTCTCGATGTTACAAGACTAAGATCTTACCACTCAAAGTTTAGACAAAACTCTTCTCTCATTTTCTCATTCTTTCAATAAAATTGTGTTTTTTTAGGGTTAAATAAAAAAAAATTGTCATCTAAAGATCTACTGCTGCTGAATGGAAATCTAGATAATCCACATCTACCACACAATCCATGTGGCCAACACATAACATATCTATTGGATTCCCTATAAATATGCATAAAGCAAACATTCTAATCTAGAGAAATCAAATGTTTGATATTTGCCATGATGGTCCATCCCATGGAACTCACAATTTTTCCACTATTGATAATACGAACAACCATCTTCGAATCTGATTGACTTGGACAATCACATTGGAGATACTTTTAATCCTAATTGTACCAAAGTCTTCGTACACTCTCACATTTCCGTCATATCATATGTATCATGCCCCATGTTTTTAACAACCCTATTCGCCCAAGAGCAAGAAAAGAGGGAGGGACTACTTAGACTAGTTAATCGATAGAGCCCGACACAAATACAGGATCAAAAACCACACATTCAAACTCCATTGTCGTCTCTAATCAATACTTTTAAATGCTTCATTCATATATTCAAACAAAACCGACCGTTTGGAGGATTTATCCACCCAATGATACTGGTAATCTTTATTAAAAATTATTAAACATCGAAGAATGTTCAACAATTTTTCGTAATATGGCAAATGTTAACTTGTGCCCTCAAGGGCACATGTTAAGAAACTCTTTATGTTAACAATTTCATGTTTTCCAATGTAAAGTTACTCTTTTTAGGTTCCTTAACATATGCCCTAAGTGAACAAGTTAACATAACCCTAAAATTATTAACCTGCAAATCAAATATATATAAAATTGATATGAAAAAGTGATGCAATGTTCAATTCCACAATGCTTCAAATTGAAGTGAGAAGTATCACTTTATAAGGGACATGCATTTTGTGGCTTCCCTTGCAACCCGATGTGGGACTCACATCTTGCAAGAGCTTGGAGTCATTCATATTCACCTCTCTCTCTATCTCTTCACTTCTCTTGTTTGCTTTTTTTTCTTTCTACAATCAATCAATTAATTCATCTTATTATTAGTCCTTCAATTTCAGTGAGTTGAATAATGTCAGGAATCTATCGCCTTATAGCTGCTCTTTCTCTGGTACGTACTAAACAACATTATTATCAGTGTGTTTGGTTGTATGGTGACAAAAATTGAGCTGAGTTCAGTTATTTTTTAAATTGATTCGGACATTGAGTTGAATGTAAAGTGACTTTTGGTATAAAAGTTTATTTAAGCTGGAAATCAGAATCAATCATGAAGGCAAAATTATGAATATCCAAACATGTCAAAATCAAGTCTTTACCTCTGAAATCAATTTTGACTTCTTCGTTGATCTTTGTACTTTTCCCTTAAACTCTCGTGAATAGGATATAACTTATGTAAATTGAGTAATCTCATTCATTGATAGATATTACTTGTTTTACACTCTACACTTAGCTCTTCTTTTCCCTTAGATCCTTCAGGATTTTGCAAGAGATCTTGAAAATACATCTCATATATACTTATTGAAGATATGGTAAATTATGTCTTTAGTTATTTCTTAATTTATTATCATATATCTAGAAATGCAGAAGCTGGAACTGTTTACCATTGCTTACTGAGTATTTATGGTTGCAACATTACACGAATATTAGATAAAGAGTGCAAAGCAATATGTTCGCACAGATACTGTACAATGCATAAATATATTATATAAGATTGAATGTGATTCTAATCAATTAATTTTTTCATAATGTGCAATGTTTGATTTAGAGTTGAAAATCAATCCTTAGCATTTCATAACCAAACTGAAATATGTGTCTTATTTCAGGGCAACTGGTAATGCACTCCAAACACATTGTTGATTTGAATATAAGTGGCTGTAAGCTACATGATGCTTTGGAGGATGCTTTGAATATAAGTGTCTATACTTAGTTGATGAATCCCTTCATTGATAGTGAAAAATGAATCAAATAGAAGTTTTCAAACATGAATCACTCACTCCACATCATACTCACTTTCAACTGAAATCAATTTCGAAAATCAAATTCATTTAAAATAAAGTTTGCTAACTCCACACCATATTTAGTTCACTGGTTTTTGTTTGAAGCCAAATGAGAGGAATTTAAATGAAATAAGAAAATAATAAGACAGATATTTCTCAGAAAATAACATCATTTCTTTACATATGATAATTGCAGAATATTTCAGTTACCGACAATACAAGAAACTAGAGTCACTAAACTTGACAAGGTATCTCTCTTTATTGGTTTATAGAAGATTTTGTGAGATCTAATACATTCTGAGGTTGTAGATATCATTACTTCCTTTATTGTTTGATTGACATTTTCTACCTTTGATACGTACTGTAAAGGAGTAGATCAGTCATATTGTTCCTAGTTTTTTTACTTTCTTTATTTCATGTAGGACACAAGTAGAGATGGACAGTACTATTTTTTAAAGACACTAACAAAGTTTAGATATGTAAACACAGAATGAATAGAGTTATTAATTACAAGACATTAACATCTAGTTATTTTTTTCTTTGAGATAGTACTTATATTAATTAAAATGACACTAACAAGTAACAATCATTTTACAATCATTTTTATGGGAATTTGAACTCCATCGCTCGAGATTACGAGATCAACCTCTTACCACTTAAAGTTTAGATATTTAAATACTGAATGAATAAAGTCGTGGGGTAGAAGGGAAACCTTTCGGTAAAACTCTTCTCTCCTATTCTCATTCTTTCAATAAAGTTGTGCTTTTTTAATCAATTTCGGATTCCTAACATATAAATATTTTGTAATTTCACATCTAGGTTCGTCAAGTTAACTGACGTGGAGCTGAAGCAGTTGCTGCGGAAATGTCCATCTCTTTAGAGTTTGAATCTCTATGAAATGTCTAGGTAGACACTACAACTCAAATACTTATTTCCAAGTTGTCTGGCCCTTGGGTGGGATTAACTCATAGCATGACTCTTGTTTACTTTCATAGATGAAGCTTACAGGAAAGTATGCCTTATGACAAGTCTCATGTTTTTTATCTTTGTGATGCCTGTAAACTCTTGGATTTCTGAAGAATTTTATACACAATTCCATCTAATACAGACTGATAAGAGAAGTAAGTTTGGCTTGCAAAATCTTACAAATCAAGGACTTCAATGTATGTTGAAGTGCAAGGATCTTGTATCCCTTAATCTGACTTTGTAAATCAATGATCAACTTGAATATTTTCTAATCTCATTTTGTGAAAGTAATGAAGTTGTATCTAATTGTATGTGATAGGTGTGTACGTGTGATGTGTTATATAGCAAATACGCAGAGTTGCAACTCCTTAAAAGACGCACAAGAGACTCAATAACTATTGTAGAGAATTCTTTCTCTCAATAATAAACAGACGACACTTCCTCTCAATAATAAATTCTTCTCCCCTAATCAAAAGAATGCGAAATTGTTAACAAATATTTAAAATCGTGTAGAATGGAATTTTCAAGTTAATATCATGCTATGAAGAAAAAACACGGTCACACGGATACAGACACCAGACACGACACAGAAGACACAAAGAAGTCTAACACCATTTTTTTAAAATAAAATAATTCAATGTAATCACATGCATTGGTGTCATGTCAGTGTCAAAACCACACCTTTGATCAAATGTGTCGGTGCTACATGGATATCATAATGTAAAAAAAAAAATCCTTCCAACTTTATTATAGAGTGTTTTTTTTAATGAAAAAACTTCAATATAAAACCAATTTCATCCAACAAAGACCAATATATGTTCAATTTAAATCTAAATTAAAATAATTATTAGATGAAGTCCAACGATTTACCATTAAACTAGCACAAATCATAATTATTCATAATCATAATTTTATTAGTTTACATATAAAAAGTTAAACTCCTTATCAATTATTGATTTACTATGGACCAATGGACAAAACCTCAGGGATTTCGGAACGTTGGATTGTTTGAGAATTGTAACTACTACCTCTTTTATTTATAAGATTCCAAGGACCCTTGCACATGTAATGTGAACGATGTGGAACTTGCACTATGAAGATACAGACACTTAATGCTTAGAAAATCAGAAACATGGCAACAGGTTCAAACATTAAACAGGTTTATCTAAAACAATGTTTCTTAAAGGTGGTGTAAGATTAACCTTCAATAGTAAAGTATAGCAAACAAAAATCCGTTAACAAAGCTACCTTGTAAGGTGATTGCCTTACTAATACAAATGTAAGGTCTAACTAAACCGACAATGTCGAGATTGTTATGTTAAACGTTTTTTTGTGGTTACTCAAGTTCGAAACCGAAATCATGTATGTGATTTTTCAGGTGGTATATGTCACTATGTCTATAGGGAATGAATATTATCAAAAGATAAAATAAAAAATGAAAGATAAAATATATATTTATTATTGTAAAAAGGATCGCAAGCCTTAAAACCAAATTAGATACTAAGTTTTAGAATGTGAAAATTGAGAAAGAGGAATTGAAAAAATCAAGCCTTACAGCAAACTTAGGGAAAGCACAATTGCTTTCAAGGGGATGATATCTATCTATGCCACAAATATATTAATGAGACTCCTAGTCCTAGGTAAGAGAATGAAGAAAATGTTTTAAAAACATGACCATCTTTGAAACAATATTCAAACTTTTATATTAAAATGGTTTTATTTTATATTTGGTCTCTTACGTTTATTTAGATTTTAAGTTGGTCCCAATATTATTTTTTTGGCAGTGTGTTTAAAGACTCGATCTAGTTCCTTTGTCGGTTAGTATTTTCTCTTTTTTGAAACAGCATAATGTATTAACAACACCATAAACGCACAAGCCGTACGATTAGGAATTAGTTGGTCTCTTTTGTTAAATAAATATTGAGTTAACATTGTGTAAAACATATTACGTGTCTAACAGGAATTCAATGTGGCTTTTAATACAAATGATTATTTTCATATTGTCTCAAACGTTGATTTAAGGTTTAAATTTGCTCACCTACCTTAAAAAGATGTAATTCTGTTCTTTGCGTTAGTAATGTTACGACTAATAGGCCACTTTTGTTAAGTGTTGACTTAACTTCGTGTGAACTCATTTTTCCCTTATCCATAATACCATTAGATTTGGGTTGTCAACAACCAAAATTGTTTCCCCTGAATTTCTCAAATTTAGGGTTCTAAAACTTCAGATTTTGAAGCATCAATGTCACCAATGAAGGTGTCTTCCAAGAGTAGTGTAACTGTATGATTTTGTCACTCACAACCATCTAGCACTGTCTAGGCTGCAGAAATGGACCGTGTTCGAAATTTTCTTCTTGTCGCTATATTGATTATTGTATTCTTTGAACTATAAAGACTCTTGCAAATTATAAGAGAAAATTTTTAAGATATTAAATGGTATGCAGGAACTTTCATGTAGTAATGTGTTCTTTTTACAATTTGTCTTATTGCGGTTACTAAAGTAATTTTTGTCAATGTTTTGTACTGGATCGTGATTGTGTAAGATGTAACTACTTTGATTGGTTTGAAGAAGATGAAATTGTTGGTATTGATGAAAAGGATCGAAATTGAAGGAAATTGATTCGAAGATTAAAGAAATTGAAGAATAATTTGAAAATCTAGGAAAAGGATATGAAAATTGCAAGACAAAGGAAGAATTGTGTTATTCCAAAAAGATGGTTTGAAATTTTTCTGTTGGCAACTTTGTATGCTTTAGATTGAATCTCTTTAATGGCAAATTTATTAGATTTATGTTCGCTTCATTCAGAAACAAACTAAGCTGCATATCATATCATTGTTTTCCAAATCTTGTATCAAACACGATCACAACCCAGATTTTCTGGTTTTGTTTGTTTAGATTGAGAATTTTTGTTTCACTATTTATTCCACACACAAATACAACAATTTATTTATTTATTGTCAAATTTTTTAAATTTCTTCTAAAACAAATGCCCAGTTCAATAAAGCAAAATTGTGCTTCCTACAACTTTTATCAGCGAAAACAATTATATATTCTTCACATTCTTACTTTTGTCAAAAAAAATAATCTTCACATTCTCAGTGACGAGCATCTTTTAGAAAAAGAAAAAACTAGCATGAAAAACTTCCGACTAAAATACTTGGAAGCAACTTGTGCAAAAATGTTACTGCTGAATGTAAGCTAATGACGGACATGATTGATGGCTTACGTTTACAGCGAAAATCATGAAACCAGAAACACATTACATTTACGGCAGGTCAGATAACATCAAATTACTCTGCCTAACCTATATAAACATCGTAAAAGCCAGCGTATTTAAAAGTACTACTATCAAAATATCAATGTTAGTAGTACACAACCTGAATAAAACTAAAACGTTGGCAGGGGAAAAAATTATTCTAGCTAGAAACGGCGACAGGAAAATTAAAAAGCGTAGTCAGCATAAATGACGATTAACGGAACATAATATATGCATTCTATCATATCATACTCAAGGGAAATGCCAGTTTTTCTTGCAACACAAGGATAGAGAGTGATCATTTGCTACCATTGTGTTTAAGGGGAGCCGGAAAAATGTGTCTAACTTGTTTTCAATCGTTAACAGTAAACATCTCTTCCTATGTTGCTACCAATGAAGCAACAGTTCAAAATTCATGTCCATGTTAAGCAACTTCCCTCAAATTCTACTACTTTGTTATGAATTAAAACTATAGGCTCAGCCGCCACTAAATTGGAAAAACATGGTTTGTTCACTAGGATGTATTAGAGCCAGTAAGGCATCTTTGAAGAAATTTTTGCCTTTACAAAGGGAAAAAGATTTGAAGCGAAGGTTGGGAGGGAAAAGGGACAAAGAAGAAAGTAATAAGGCATGATCACCATAATTTTTCTATGAGTAAGGTAACATGATACAAAGCAGATCACTGCAAGGATCCCGCATGGAGATACCTGGAAAATACATGCACGATCCACCATTCTTACAATAACTTCCGGCCAAATGCTTCTTTCAGCCTTTTTCTTTATGTGTCTCTGGATCTGAACTGCAAAACAAAGATTGATCGACTATTATCAATAACAATAACGAATTAAACTATCCTGGCACAGAACAAGAAACTGATGTGGGATTGGAGTTATAGGTCGGTGAAATATAAACTTGAACATTCTTTTATAATCATATTAAGATTCACATAGTTAAGTTTTAACCAGCACACGAATGAATAATGTCAAAAAGACGGGATATACCAAATAGTAGGCCCTACTTCATTTCATTAGATTCATAAAAAAGGAAGGGTTAAAGGCAGACCAATACAACAGCAAGTCCAGTATTCCAACAAACCACTATTCTACACAGGCGAAACAGATGCATCCATGTAATTTTACTATAATGGCACAAATATTGTCGGAAATTTACGGGACTTCAGTTTTACTTTGTTTAGGTACTGCTTTAAAATTATTACCATAAATCTGTATTAGACTCTGAAAACACTAGCGAGATAGCAGGTAGAAGGGCCGCAATTTTAAAAAATTTATAAAGCTTGTGTCATTATTATAAAGTTTAACACTAGTTTATAAAGTTTTCGTGTTATATAAAATTTTATAAAGCTTACACAATGGAGATAGCTGGTACTGAGTTTTTATGTCGTATACAAAGCTAGTCGTATATCAAAATTAGAGGAATGCTATCTACAATCTCTCTTACACTCTCTCTCAAACACTCCCTCAATCATTGGTCCACATCATTAATTTTTTTAAACTAAATACCTGCTAACCGGCTCAGCTTGTTTACACACCCTCACTAATTCTTTTTTTTTTTTTAATTTAAACATCAAAAATAAAATCACACCCATCCTTCTTCATGACTGCTGTGAACCCACAAACCTCCCAAGACAAAAACAACCTCTGCACAAACACAACTACAAATCTACCACATCTCAACAAACCAAACAAATAAAATAAAAATGGATTATTTATCTATTAAAAAAAAGGGTTCTTTAATTATTTTTTGTATATTATTCTCTCTCAATCTTCATTGCTTCTGCAAAATAAACCCCACACCAACAAGATGAAATTTGCTTGAACCTGACATATGTCGATCGATTGAGTCTTTCAGCAGCTCTAAGAGAAAGAAATGAGAGTATTATGATGTTTTGGTGCAATGGGTATTGTGGTGCTGGTTTTGAATGCATGTGTGATAGGAGAAGGTTTATGGTGGATTAAAGGCTGCGTTTTTGTGTTTCGTTAATGAGGATTAATGGTGGTTTAATTAGGAAAATGGTTGATGGTGGTGGTTAGATGGGGAAGAAGACCCTTCAATGACTCATAGCTTCACCAGCTGCTTTTCTCGGTGCTTGATGGAAGTTGACAAAGTAAAATAAAAAAATAAATAAAATAAAAAAATTATAGTGCAGGTAAACAACCGGTAGCCGAGAAAAAAGTTTAAAATACTGATGACTAGGCCCAATGGCCCAATGAAAGAGAGTGTGGTTATGGGGGAGTGTTTGAGCAACTGCTCATAGCACTTCTCTCAAAATTATAAGGCAGGCTTTAAGTACTTCCAATTCCACCATGTCATTATTTTCATCCATTACATCCTAATCTCACACTCTAAGTGACAACCTAATCAAGCTCACCCTTTGTCAGATAATAAACACTTAGTTACCCAGCCTTTTAGAGTGTATACGAGCAACTACAAAACAAAATGTTCAAAGAATATGAAACTGATAACTTCAACATGAGAGAATTTCCAACTACAAATTCCAGCAGCATCTAAGCATTAAGCCATCAATATGTGTATAACAAAAGAAATAAAATGGCTTCAGCCAATAATTTTTCTAAACATTGAACAATATTCTTAAACAAGTAACCTTAACAACATCAATACAAATCAAGCAAAAATACAAATATGGAAGGGAAGGGTAAGAATTGTACCTACCTTAAAGCATCAATGCCTAGACTTATTTTTGCAGCAGCGGAACTCGGCTAGGAGTGCTATATGATCTGAGGACCATCCAGGTGAAGGAAGTGCAGTGTCCTTCCTCAAACTCTCTTCATCCAATAACTCCAATAATGACTCCACAACTAATGAATCAGCTGAAACCAAAACCCGTATAACTTCATAAAAATATGATCAACAAGTCAAATTTATAACATAAATGCAACATGGCAAGACATTCACCTGTGTAAAATATGTAGTCTAGAGTGCCAACAAAATCTCTAGTAACGCTTGTGAACAAAGGTTCATTTGTGCCGCCATCCAGTCTCCTTTTATGCTGCTCGAATGCAAGACCTGCTGTTCTTGCAAAAGACGAGTATGCACTGACCTAAAATTTGAAGCCACATACAACCAATAGTAAATTAAATAAGGCAAAAGATTGGAAAGAGTATATAGAACTAAAATGGGTAAAAATGCATCTTAAATAAACCATATCTTTAAGAGGTGCACTTTGATGAATATATTACCAGTGGCAATTGGTGAACCAACTTGCTATGAGGGCGTAAAATATTAAGTGGGTCAACTGTTAAATCAGGATGTGACGGGTCTACCTTCCCCATTGCAAGAAGTGCATGAGGAGCACTGCAACAAAGTTCAGAATAACCTTTATATAAACAAATAAATAACCCTTGCACAATTAAATAAAATAAAATTGAGAAAGAATTCACCATACCTTCCTGGAACAGAATTAAAGTCTCCACAAACCAACATTGGAATGTCCGCACTTGTAGCTATTTTTTCCAACCCCTTTAATAGAGTATGCACCTAAAGAAAAGGGAGAAAATTAGTAACTGCTACTTTCAAAACTAACCGTAAAGCATGAAACAAACCAAAAATATAGCTTACCTGCCAGAGTTTGACATCTTTCAAATCTTGCTGAACATGAACATGTGTATTTGCCTAAGTTCACAAAAGGAATATAAAAGTTAGTAGTAGAATTACTAAAAAAAAATAACCTAAATCTGTAAAGGAGGGCAGAAAGATGGGATAAATGACATATCTTACTTAAAGGAATATTGAAATGTGGTTAAAAAAATGAATCTCTGAAACCAGATATCTAAGATGGTTCCTTTTATGAGATTTTAGAGCAAATAAAAGGGAAAGAAAAGCAACTTAAGACCAGTACTATACAAAGATTTTATACATGACTAACAACCATCAGCAAAATAAGACACCAAACCACCACTACAACCTAAGAATGGTCTCTCTATCTCTCAGCATATACATCTTTATCAGATATTTGACAATGACGACTCTTACTGACAAATGGATGATTAATAAATAGTCAATATCCATGAAGTGTGGCACTTGATTATCCTTATGGGACAAATACTCAACAAATATTGCAATTACAATCTGGTACTGGGGAACAACAAATAAAAGCAATGAAAATAAAATGCCCTCTATGTAACAAACATCATGGACAATTAAGACATGAACAAAAACAACTGTAAATTAAAGCAACATAAAAGAGCTTACCACACAAAGAAGTTGTCTTTTCCCAAGATTGTCAACTAGTTGATTGTTAACTTTAGTTTCTAGAACCACTATTAGTGCAACATTATCCTAAGAATACAATGAAATTTTGGTAAGCAACAATCAGAGGACTATCCAGTAAAGCAGAACTGAAATGTAATCTTTAGGGAAATAAGTCACCTTGACCAGCCGATTCAAGGCAGTTTTCTTCTGAGCGGTTGGAATCATGGCCTCTGTTAAAGACTGTGCAGCCTTATTGAACTCAACCTGCACGCAAGCCACACATGATTCTAATGTCTGTAGAAATAGAACTCAAGTAACTGTAAACAAAAAAAAAGTCAATTCCCAACCTCATATTTCTTCACATGGGAAAATTTGTCTCTGCGAAAAAATGTCGCACAACCATCAATTGTGTTGCCACTGGATACCTGTAAACCCACAATAATCAGATTAACATTAAAAACAAAATATATGAAGATTTAGGACCACAAGGGACCGGAGTATGGCAATAACCTCGGTTGTTTTTCTCTTGAAAAGACTGTGATAACCATGTTTGTCCAACTCAGGAGCAAAAAATTCGTCATAATGGTCATTTTGAATCTGGAGGGAAAAAGGTGAAGTGTTATCTTCTACATAAGCAATTATCTTCTACTTAATGTTTCCATATGTTTGCAAGGAATTGTATTGTGAACTTATAAGTCATAAGAAAATAAAACTTCTAAATTAAACTCCCACACCCTATCCAACCCATCAAAAAAAATACAACACTGATTCACATGCATGGAAATTATAGAAATGGTTTGTTGTTATTTATGAAATTCATAAGAGAATCCTAATCATTTATAACTGTGGCAATCCAAGTTTTAATACAATAGAATAAGCTGCACGTGGCAGATATTTTGACGCAACAAATTGCATAATCAAGCGTTCGTCAAAACGAAAAAGATTTGAACTTTAAAAAAGCGTAAAGAATTGTGGAATAAATTCAAATATTAATACAACAACAAACTCATAAAAACTTGAAGAAACAATAAATTAAATCAAGTTTTTCAACCACCATAACCAAGAACATGTTGATGTACCTCCTGAAGGCAAATAATGTCTGCAGCATAACCAACAATTTCCCGTAACAAATTTTGCCTGCGATATGGCCAAGAAAGTGCCCACGGAGGGCAGTAACTATAGAGATCATTTGAGGCACATGTCTCAGACAAGACATTGTATGACAGAGCAGTAAAAGTTCCCGAAGATGTCATTCGCCTATCTAGATCTAAATGCCCCATCCCATCAACACGTATAATTCGGCGCGGAATTGGTGAAGGAGCAGGAATGACCCTATTAGTTTGTAAAGTGCTAGCTTGTCCCACAGGTGATTTTGTCACTGCATCAATTACAGAACATTCAAACTTAAGGACATGACCAATGTCATCAGCAGTTGGGGTATAAGTCTTGGATCGTCCAACTTCGAACCAAGTTTCATTGCCATTTCTGATACCAGCTGGATACATAGGAGCTGCATACCCATTCGTCAAACTAGCACTTGATGCAGAGCCAGATAAGTTGGAATTCGAACTATTATATCGTCCAAACACCTCATCCTCCTCATTTCCATTTTCATTAACTGCATTTGCAGCACGATCATGTAAGGCACGGTGATGCTGCCATGCATCTGAAAAACACTTTGCGGTGCAGTGATAACTTTTAGAAATAGGTATTTTGGCCTTGAGACAACCTACACACTGCATTGTGGCCGGCTCAGATGGATGTATGCTACATACAGCAACATTTTTATCACTTTGTACACGATACCTGCCACAAATGAAGATCAAAGGATGTAGTGTCAAAATAGAAAAGTCCAGCTTTTAAATAAGATCAATAGAAATTACAAAGTTGCAGAACATTTGAGATCAATTTACTAACTCACTATAACCATGAGCTGACACACAAAACTTGAGCAGAATTTTAATTGCACAGGTTTTGCTTAAATGAACAGCATATCCCATTTCCAAGCAAGCAAAGAAACAGATACGACAAAACATCGCTAACATTCATTACATACAGATCCAACAAAACATAGCTAACATTTATAGTTATGTGTCGTAATCCCTAAAAACATATTACCAATCATCAAATAATTAATAAAATAGAAAAACATAAAATAAAGGAAACAAATTATACAAAACACAAGTATGTATTAATCATCATTATCTTTTTCTTGGTTTCCATGTTATAGTTACGAAGTTTCCACCGCCGTTTAGTGGTAACTAATTTCCGTCTGTGAATTGGGCACACAAGTTGGATTCTCCCCTCCCAACTAAATTTCCTCTATACTTGCTTTCAAGAGGCAGGGATCAAACCCTAACCACTTGCTTTCAAGAGTCAGGGATCAAACCCTAACCACTTACTTAAGGAGTCCAAATCCCTTCCGGATCAAATCCTAACCAATTGCTTAAGGAGTCTAAATCCCTAATTATTCATCAACATTTTATTATGCCCTAATCCCTAAAATCACAACCAACAAAACAATACAATCAGAAATAAATAAAAAAATCTTCTTAGCAATAAAACACCATAGACCCGTTTTATTAACTCTAAAATCTTTGCCCAATTCACAATTTACTTCAATCACATTCAAAATCAATCCAATAACAAGTATACTAGCACTTATGAAGCACAAACTCAGACACCAGACACGACACTGATAGTAATTTAAGAAAATAACAAAATTGAATGTATACACATCCATCGGTGCCACGTCGCGCCAGACAACAGACACGCCTTCCATCAGAAGTGTCAGTCATAACAATTAAAAACTAATAATTTAAAACCTAATAGCAACACTAGAAACACAAACTTGAATAACAATTAAAAAGAGAAAATTGAAGCAAAGAAAAAAAGAAGTCACCATTTGTAACGCAAGAAATGGCCATCTAAAGGGGAAGATTCAAGAACATCATCGGTGGAAAGAGTTGAATCAAAGCGACGAAGAAGAACATACGGCGTGAGTTCACAGCCAACAATGGGAATATCAGAAGGAAGGTGCACACGCACCACGGTAAGCATGCTTCAGTAATTATTTCGCGACGGCGATTCAAGGTGGCGGCACTGTAACCCTTGTGGCGGATCCGACATTAACTTCACCCGATAACCCGCCAGAGTTGATGGATCTAAAAATGAATCGATCGAAGATTCTAGAAAGAGATGAATGAGATTATTAGGGTTTTGTTTAACACTTGAGTTGAAACGAAGAAGAAGAAAAAAGAAGAGGGAGTAATCGTTTTTTGTTTGTGTGTGAGATACGAATACGCTCTAATCTGGTTTTGAGTATTTGGGTTTTGATTTTGGTTTTCACTCTTCTTTTTCTTCCCCCTTTCTTCGACCCTTTTGAAGATTGGATTT
>Ga0228710_1001010_pt1 | contig 40362 bp, 29 predicted proteins | sample MedpolnodulmetaG_FD_177995 | JGI IMG/M metagenome (GOLD analysis project Ga0228710, IMG submission 177995) | Root nodule microbial communities from Medicago polymorpha collected in Santa Monica, California, United States - pink nodules | ecosystem: Host-associated > Plants > Roots > Nodule... | reverse complement strand
GGGAATGAACACAAAACAAATTAATAGAGATGGATATCAAAAATCCAAATGGAGCCTTACTGTCTTTAGGATTTAGATGACACATGATTCTGCAACCAAAATTATTCCAAAACCATTTTCTAATACCAATTTGATATCAATTTTACTTATGGGAATGAACACAAAACAACAATTTCTAATACCTAAATTAGAAACGAATCAAAAGCCAAAATCTTCAATGCTATCATCAACACAATTCAAATTAAAAATTAACGATGCAATTTTTAGTGATATCAAATTGAGAAAGAACAAATCAAATAAGAAATTGAGGAAAAAAACAAATTGCATACCTTGCGGTGGTGAGCAGATCTTGCGGTGGTGATCAGAGAGAGAGAGAGAGAGTGACGGTGGTGAGCAGATCTTGCGGTGGCTGGCTGTAAACGGTGGTGAGGAGGGGTAGATCTGATGGTGAGATCTAAAGGTTGTGATCAGATTGTGAGAGTGTGATGGTGAGGAAATCTGATGGTTGTGAAGTGTTTATGCATGGTGCATAAGGAAATTACTTATGCATAATAACTTATGCCCACTTAAACATAAATAAAACGTGGAAATAAAACTGATACTGCTTCATCTAAAGTATCCTCATGATTTATAGGTAAATATTAATTTTATGGATCATCGATTATAATGGTCTCACAATAATAAACTTTTGGTTCTTTATTGCTTCTTTTTTTGACGCTTTTTTAGCGTGCTCGCTGAGCACCATTCTTAAAAGCCCAATACCGCGTTTCTGTTTTGTAAATAAAACAGTTTCTATTTTTGTTCCTTTCTCTTCAGAATGTAGGGATTCACTTTTGCAAAACAAATAATAAAAGAGGGCATCAAGGGATTCAAAGAAATTGCTGGTCTTTCTTTAAGCAATACAAAATACATTAAACTTTTGAGTGGGGAGAACTTAGTTTATTTCATTCTCTTGTAATTTAAAATACTTGTCACTTGACTCAATGATTGACTAACGCAATCTCACACCCATAAAATGAACCAAGAAAAATATGGATTTCATTGCAACTATCATGGCTGATCAACGATCATCATCCACTTCCTTCACCTACAATGCGTTCATAAGCTACTATGTCAACGAGGGTACTCGTAGATCTATTGCTAGCGATCTCTGGCTTTCGTCGAATGGAAAAGGAATCCACACCTTCATCGATGACCAGGAGCCGTTTTTCATATCACATGAACTGTCTGCGGATTATTGCAAGGTCATCCAAGAGTCCCCGATTGCCATCATCGTGTTATCAGAGGAATATCTTGAGAGTTCATGTTGCCTGGGAGAACTCACCTATATTGTTGACAACTTTCAGCAGAACCACAACAATAGATTTATTATTATTATTCCCGTTTCTTACAACATCGATGTCTCTAGTGTGCGAGAGCAAAATGGATTTTTTGCTCAAGCTTTTGCGATGCACGAGGCAAGATTCAAAGATAACAAGGAGAATATGAAGAAATGGAAGAACGCTTTATCTCATGAAGCTAACTTGTCCGAAGTCTGGCATTTCGATAATTTGTGAAAATATTTTTAATTTTTAAAAATTTGTAGTAATTTTAGTATCTAACGAATAGATAGTAGACATATTTTTTTGAGAGATGCTATATGTAGTGAAGAGAGTTGTTCGGAGAATATCACGAATGCTGTTTTTTATAATAATTTCCTTCCTATATAACTAGGATTAAAGACCGTCATGTTGTTTTAAACCTAAAATCAAGTTTATACAGAGGCACAAGACAAGCCAATAAGTGAGATAGTTTGGAAGAAGAAGAACATGGGGGAATTGTAAAGACAAGAAGAAGGGTTGTTTTGTTTGAGGAGTGATATTTGTACAACTAATTTTGTACAACCTTTGTGACAACTACTTTTTCTCTATTTTTATTGGACAAAAAGAATAGAGAGAGAAAGAAAAGGAGAGAGAATAAAAAAACATGTGAGTATGAAAGAGAATGTTGTTTCAAAAGTTGTCAAAAAGTGGTTGTACAAATATCATTTCTCTTTTGTTTTGGCTGAAAGATGAGAGAGAAGAGAAATTGAATTAATTAAATTAAATGATGCAAGTTGGTTAGTGCGCCAGTATAGCAGGTGGTACTTGGTAGTGCTAAGCTATGAGGCACGGAGACTTATACCAACACGACACCGACACATATAATTACACTAAATCATGTGATTTTCTCAAATTATTAGCGGTGTCGGCATGGTAATGTCCGTGTCGTGTACGGTGTCCATGTCTATAACCATGCTTCGTAGGTGCTAGGTCATTCCCTAAAGAATCGATGCATGTTTTCGCGAGGTTAAGCATTTCTTTTCCTTTTTTTTAATATGTTCTACTTGATTTGTATTTTATGTCGTACAGTTTGGATTTTGAATTGCAATAAGTATGAATCATGGAAATAACTGCATCTGGTTTGACCTAACTGCAGTTGGGATGAGAATCAAAGATATCAGTTAGTCGACCAGATTGTGGGAGTCGTCTCGAAAAAACTTGGACGTGTTCCTTTACACATTGCAGTAAGAAAGAAAAACAGTGGAAAAATTCTAAACCCTTCGGCACTTTTGTTTCTTCTTTTTTTCATCAATTTCCACAAAATCCTCTAGAAGTATCAAACCTCGCGATTTCGGTCACATAGTGCTCTTGACTAACATTACTTAAATTTTGTCACATTGCAGATTTGGCACATAGTTTCTCAAACCTCAAATTGGGTTTTTCAGACATTGCTGAATTCAAAGAGGTTTTTTAATGCCAACACAATGTGGAGACTTGTCGGCTTTGTGTCAAATGTAATTTGGTCTGTTATGTTATGCTCGAAGCCCTTGTTTCAAACGTTTAACTGGAAGATGGAACACAGTTTTCGTGTTCTTGATCTTTGGGGCAGTTTCCTTAGGCATCTTCACCGCCATATGCTTCGGAAAGGAGTTCTCATCTCACTTTCCACAAAATATGATCGACTCATAAAAATTTTCACAATCTTTGTGGTTTTGATGATCATCTCAGTGTATTCATTCTTCTATGACAAAGCTGTGGATGGAAAACCTGACATACAGAGTGTAGTTTCGAACGCTATGTTTGCTTTGGTATCATTAAGCTTGCACAAACTGTTTAATTCTAAGTCTGAGATTGGTGTGTTCTCTTATTTCTTATGTTGCTTTACAGTTCAACTGTTTACCATCAACAAGATGTGGATTTTTGTTGCCATAATCTACGGTTTCCTGCTCTCTTTTATTCATTCCTCTCAGAATTCCATACCGGATGTGGCTAGTGGACGTCAAGTTGTTCAAGTTTGAGAAGTGTGGTAGTGGTGGTCAACATGTTGTTGGAATTGAATCGTGAAGCAAGTTTGAGAAGTGTTGCAGCATTGTAGCGTAATTTGGTTTTTTAATCCTTATGTCCAATAATATCTTTTTGGTTGGCAATCAATCGAGTCAACCAAATGAGTTGGCCCGATAATCCACATGCACACGCGCACACACAAGGGTATTTTGGGGATATTTTGAATTTTAGTTGTGGAGTTTTGGTTGGTTTTGTCTGTGTTACCTATACTAGTTTTGATGTCGTTTTGTATTTTTGTTTTGGGGTGTTTGTATGATGTTTTTAGTTTTCTCTTTTTATCTTTATACTTATGATGTTTGAATTTTGTATTTGTATCTATCATTTAAACTCCTTATATTTGGGATAACTTCTACTTTAATTCAAACTTTCTCTAAAAAAAACCAGACTCAAACATCTAAATAAATAGAGTAAAATTATAGATGTGTTAGATTGATGATGTGATAGGAGTAGAGATATAGAGAGAAAACGAGGTGTTTAATAAAAGTGTACAAATATCATTGCTTGATTCATAGAGGGATTCATAGTAACTCTTAAAGGAGAATCAATTATGGTGTTCTAGATGTGTAAAAACTCTCAATTACTAGGGAGGTGGGGGACAAAAATTATCTGAACTTTGTTAACAATCTTTTGTGCAATCTCTTCTATCACTTTAAATCTTTCTTATAATTCTTGTTTTAGGATTTTCTAACTTCCTTGCTACCGTTTGTTTCAGTCTCAAGAATATACATTTTGAAGTTGCATACATTCATGCTACTTTATTTCCATACAAAAAATGTATTTTGGACAATAGAAACCATATTTTGAGCATATTCTATACGGTTTCCAATTTTACATTAATGTGTTCTTTTTCCTCGAAATCCGAAGACGTAGAAACTGGGTGTATTTTATATGGTGTCGGGTATACGGTGTTGATATTTTGTGTCCAAATGCCAGTGATGTTATTGGCATCGTCCATATATATGGATTAAGAAAAACCCCTACGATGCTACAACACTTACTGTGTTTGCTTCAAGTATAATGTCTACTACACCTTGATCACTTCCACAACTAGCAACCTCTGGTATGGTAACTGAACTGTGAATCACTTGACCTTCACTAGACAACTCTTGTTTGGAGTCTTGATATGAATCAATAATAACACAACTTTCATTGGCAACATCTGGTTGACTTGTATTACCAACCTCTAGATCAGAACCTGAAGATTCATCAATAATTTGATCCGTGTCAACCTCTTCTTGGTAATGCGAAGACGAATGCATAACAAAGAGCGGACAACCAAAGATTATAGCAACCGAAATCAGCATCCAATTGATGGTCCACAGTTGAACTGTTAGGCAACCTAGGAAATAAGCAAATATGCCTATTTCAAATCCAAACTTGATTAGTTTTGTCAAGCTTAACGACATCAAAGCAAATGCAGCATTCGAAACTATACTCAATATTTCAGGTTTCCCGTTCACAGCCTTATCATAATAGAATGAGTACACTGAGATGATCATCAAAACTGTAAAGTTCATGTAGGTTTTTATACGACCATATCGTCTGGATGGTGAGAACTGCTTTACAAACAACATGGCAGTAAAGATAACAAAGGAAAACACCCTATACAGAAAGAACTTGAGAGTGTTCCATTTTCCAATTAAACGATTGAAAGTAGGGCTCTGAGCATTACATAATAGGGCTACCACACTTGACACAATTCCAACTAGTCTCCACATTATGTTGGCATTAAAAACACTTTTTGAAGTCAGCAATGTCCTAAAATCCCAATTTGAAGTCTGAGAAACTTCCACTGCACCAGCTTGCAAAGTCTGCAATGTAACAAATTTTTTGTAAGGTTTATCATAAATCAACGAGATTGAGTTTGTGCGGAGGGTGCGTTTAGAGTGTGTTAGGATGCGAGAATTTTATAAGAAAATTTATGTAATTAAAAGAGTAATTCAGCCTTTCAAGAACCAATCGTTTGGGAGAAGTTGATTCCGGATCTTCAAAATTAATGCAAATTCTTTAGTGTAAATTACTTGTTTCTGAAAACCTCTTATGATCTGAGTTTTCTTATCAAATCGACGAGTGAATGCATCCTGAGCTAGATATTTCCATAAGTATCCAAGATTCTTAGCTATTTCCATGTAGTAAGATAGATAATGTATATGTGTCATCCCCTGACCATAGTCAAAATTTAAAGCTCTCAACCTTAAGTAATTTGTTTTTTTTTTAATAAAAAAAAAACAATAGAAAAGGAAAGAAACAATGTTCAACGAATAATCTTGAACATACAAGACCAGGGAAAATAACTTACAATTTCATGTAGTAACTTGCATATGTGAAGTTGCTTTATATCAAAATTTGATGGCAACTCTTTTGAAAGATTAAGATATGTCTTCCATTCCAACACTCTTAAACTATTTGGAAGATGTTTGAGAGCTTTGGAAAAACGACATCTTCTAATAATAAGTGTTTTAAGGTTTATCATATTTTTGAAGGTCTCTTCATCACATTCTATCACTTCTTCGTGTTCAGTTGAGGGGATATCCAGATGTATAATTTCAATTTTACTACTTCCCTGTAAACACATGTAGACACATAAATTTCGGGGAAAATAGTCAATGTGAAGTCAATTAAGTGGTAAGAGTTTGTATTTGTAACCTAAAGAGATAATTTTGAAAATCTCATAGAGGAAGTTATAAAATAGTCGTTAAGACATAAATTATTCTGATGTTAGGATACAATAAGATTACCGTATTTTCCTTTAAGACATGAATTATATCTTCAGGCAACCATAGTCTACTACATTTCCCAGGCTCTGTTGGTGATTCTCGACGAACAAGTTCTTTAGCCATTTTCTCGATCAAATCGTGTATTATCACCTTACCATCACTGATTCTTATCATAGATTCATAAATCAAAACTTCAGTGTGATGCTTCACATTGTAACCATGATGAGCGCGAAGTATATTTTGGACCTCTGTCAACTCATATCCTTTGAAGCAACAAACAATATCGAGAAAAATACTCTGCGTATCTTTCTCTAAAGCATCAAATTTATCTTTAAGTATCATTTGAATGTTGTTATCATCTAGTGCATATCTCTCTTCATCCGCTCTTTCGGGAAGATACGCAGAGTAAGAACGAAGACTTCCACTTTTTAACTCTTGTACCTCATATCTTCTTTCAATCCCATGAAATGCTAGCAAATGTTTGTCCCAAGTTGTAACAATAACTCTGCTACCAGAACCAAACCAATCAGTTCCTCCAACCAGAAACTCCAGCTGTTCTAGTGTGTCTACATCATCTAGGACCAGAAGAACTTTCTTGTTGAGAAGCCTTTGTTTTATTATTGAAACACCTTTGTAGGCATTTCCAAACCAGATATCTTCCTCCCCTATTTCAGAAAGAAGCATATTTTGGAGGTGCACTAATCCATGTTTTTGTGAATTTTCACTCACATCATCAAGAAAACACGAACTTTCAAATTGGTCTGCAATCATATTATAAACTGCTCGAGCGAGTGCTGTTTTGCTTTTATGCATTCCTTTCATTCCATATATCCCCGCCATGAGGACTTCATCAGATCCCAACTCCAGAAGAGAGTTCACTTCTTTCATCTGGGACTGCATTTCGACCGAGTAAGAATCGAGTTTAAGCTCCCTAGAGACCTCTTTCACAATCCTCTCAATAAGTTCCAATTCACTGCCAGCATCCCTGCTCAACCAGAGTAGTCAATGTGAAGTCACATGCTTTTATTCATACATATATTATTGCAAATAGAGTAGATGCACACACTAATTTGTTTAGAAAATTCAGTTATTTGAAATAAAGAATGATAGAACTCTATGTATGATAGTTTAAATGAAAGATAGGCAAGTTCTTCGGTGGACAAGTGCTACATATGGTCCACGATGGATAAGTAATTTTAAACAGAGATTCATCAAGAGTGAGAGACCATGCAAGAATTTTTCATGGATCTATGTATTATAGTAATATGATATGATATACACTATGTATCAAATTATTTCTCGTCCCACTCCATCGTATTGTTTACAATAAAGTAAAACTCAAATTATTTAAACATTTTTTACAATATAGTAAAACTCACGTATGATTATCATTTCATCAACAATACCATCCAAGGTTTTAAAAAACGGGACATTATCGCGAAAACAGCCGTTATAAAACCGTATAGGCAAGCGACAATACCGTTTTTGCCCGATTTAACGGTGAGAAGGAAAATCACACGAAAACACCGTGACGTAATGTCGTTACCACCGCGAATAACGTTACATCCGCGACCGACCGTTACAGCTGCGAAAAAGAACACGGTTTCCAGATTTTGGTCATCATTTACAGTTCATTACTCCTTCAATTCCTAGATCTCTCCTCCACCGACTCTTTTAATTTTGGTGTTTTTATGTTTGTGTGTAACATAGATAAAATGAGATTTTAGAGAGAAAAAAATTGTCTTTGTATGAATATGGTTGTGTGAGTTTGGACTTTAGAGATGAGATTTTCATGTTTATGAATTCGTGGTTCCTTGCTTCAATACTATGACATAGGAAAAGTTAGAAAGAAGAACCTAAGAAGAATAAGGTAAGGTGAGTGAGAGGAAGTGGTGAGAGTAATACAAAGTTTTGATTAATTCACACAGTGACGACCACAATCTGTAAAGCAGCACCTATAACCGCCAAAGTCGCAAAAACCTTAATGCCACCGTTATTTAAAACCTTGACAGCGTCTATTACCTAGACAATTGTTGAAGAACGCACATACACAGTCTAAAAAAACCCTCATAAAGAAGGGTTATTCATATGCATTGAACAACATTCAATTTCATTTTTCCCATAAAAAATAATTCAATTTCATTTCTTCCTTATTTTTGTTTTTTATGTACAAACTCAATTCCATCTCCAAACAAAAAATAGTAACGAAATCGAAATAAAGAAAGATTCATCTACCCCAAAACAGAACATTAAACAACTCAAAAGGAAAATACTTGTCTATCGTGGACCATAAGAACCACTGATACACGATAGAATTTTCCATAAAGATTAAGTTAAATAAACGAGTGAACCATCAAATTCGTCCTTGAATTTTAACGCGTCGGTCAACTCCGTCCCTTAATTATGTGAAATATCAACTTAGTCCCTGAATTTGTCAGACGTCCATCAAAAAGGTCCCTCCGTCCAAGTGCTCCGTTAGCTATGCTGATCTGTCGCCCTGCATGCTGCATTGTCTTGTACGCGTGGCAAGAAGGAAGCCACGTGTTCAGGGACTAATTTGATTGAATTGGAAAAAGTTGAGTTTTCACTTTTCAGTTTATTTTTTTCTGCTTTTCCCATTTTACCCCTGCATTACCATACCTCCTTCTTCATATTTCAGAACATCAAAAACGTCTTTGACCCTTCTTCTTCCCGCTTAAACTTCCTCCATTTTCACCCCTCCAAAATCATCATCATCTCCGGCGATTCTGACGTTTTTGAATTTTGTGTGTTCGGTTGTGATTAAAGGTAACGCCTTTCCTGTTGTTTATCAAGTTTATGTGTTCGTATTCACCATGTTTTTGTCCGTTTTTTTGTGTTTTCGTTTTAAGTTTTGATCATGTTTTTATTTTGTTTATGTGATCGTTGATGCTTGCCTTGTTTTTTGTTTGTGTTTGTTGCATTTTTGAGACAGTTGTTTTGATTATTCGTTTTAGGGTTTTGGGTTAAGACTTAAAAATTTGAAAGGTAGAATAGTTTCTAAGATAAGTTAAAGATGAGTGTATATTTTTAGTTAATATATATTTTTTTGGTCAAATATTTTAAGTTAATTAATAATTATTAATTAATATTTTTATTTTATTTAACAAAGTATGCAACCTAAGTATTGGTGTATTAGTAATCAATACTTAGGTTTTGGTGTAATTAATCTCTTAAGACGTGGCATTCTTCAACCCGCGGCCATTAGGTGCGTGGTGGGGGTGTGGGTTTGACGAATCGACAACACACTTGTTTCTTCATTGTGAAATTTTTGGTTCGATATGGCAACACATAAGGAATTGGATAGGCATTTTAGGAGTTGATCATCCGCCTAATCTTCATGATCATTTCTTTCAGTTTACTAACTCTATTGGAATGTTTCGAAAGCGACGTTCTTTTATGCAGCTTCTTTGGCTCTTGTGTGTGCGGATAGTTTGGAATGAACGAAACAACAGAATATTCAAGAATATTCAAACTACCATGATAGAACTTTTAGAAAAGGTTAAATATAACACATTTTGGTTGCTGAAAGCTAACAATTCCAATTTTGTTTATGGCACTCATAGATGGTGGTCGGACCCGTTACTTTGTTTGGGTATCGACTGGCCTTTGCTTTGTAATTATACAGCGATCGTTTGTTTTTTGGGGTGGCCTCTTTAGTACACTTTGTGCTTTAGAGGAACCATCGTCGGTGTTAATATATTCCATTTTTTATTCTTAAAAAAAAAAAAGTAATCAATTCTTTTTTCGGATCTATAACTTATGTGATAGATAATGGGGTTGTTATGATGATTGTTTTTTTAATTTTATTTTTGAGATGAAGAAGTGGCAGAAGATTGATGATTTCTGAGTTTCAAGATGAAGATGGAGATAAATATTGAGGAAACTTAAGTTTAGAGAAGAAGAAGAAGATAATGATTTCTTGAAATGTTTTCTGTTTCTAAAAATCAATTAATATTTTATCAAGTTAGCCAAAAAGAGAGTTTGGTAGATCAACAATAAAAGAGATGAGACAAATGATATATTGGAGAGAGAATTTGAGTTACAAGAAAAATCATGCATGGGAGGTGCATAATATGACTATAGGACCTAAAGATAAATAATACTTGTCCATCGTTGACCATAAGAACCACTTGTCCATGTTAGAATTTTTTAAGATAAAGTCAAGAGTATTACTTTTTCTTCTCCCGCATCTTGTAAATTTTTCAAAAATGCCCTTGTGTAGTTCGGATTGCATAATCCGAATTCATGTTTCACTAATTCGGATTCTAAAATCCGGACAATTCTTATGCATAATCAGTTATCAGACTCTCTCACATTTCAGCAGTTTTAAGTTTTGCTTTTAAAAACAACCAAAAAAACTAAGTAAAAAAATGCTAAATATCTGTTAAATAAAGTCATAAAAATATAAAAATACCACCAAAAAATTCTAAAAACCAAATAAAACTAATGCAAATTTTTTCGGATTTTTCTGAGAATATGAAAAATTAAAATAAATGAAAAATGGGTATAAACGATGGAATTTTGGATTTTGAGGGGCGGAGTCCCAAAGAAGTCTCTTCTTAGGGAGTCTTTTCAGATTTTATGGGGAAGTTTCGGAGAAATCTGATCAAGTAGCTCGAAAACTCGATTTTTGACTAAGAACATGTAACAATGACCCAAAACAGAAGGATGAGAGTTAAGAAAATTAATATTGTCCATCAAATGACAATTCATGTTACAAACATGTTTAGAATTTGTGCTGATACAGTTCGGATTATATAATCCGAACTGTTTTTCACTTGAAAAATGGTGTTTATGGGGTGTTCGAATTATATAATCTGAAAATATCAAATAGCGCGCCCTATTTTTTTACATATATACACAAAATAATAAATAAAATACAGCATAATACCCATTATTTAGATGAAATCCAGATAAGTCTGCCACTTGGTGCAGAGCCTTCTTTGTTTTCTTCAAACTATTTTTGTAATGATTGAACCATGCTTTGTGCACACCCATTAATTTTCCTGTTCTTGTTTTGCTCCGTACGTTAGAAGGATCCATGTTATAGAAAACTGGCCAAACCAACTTTCTCTTCCCCTTCATGCAATCCAGGATGCTGGCAAGTTGTTCTAAGCAAAATAATGAAGATGCATAACTCTTGGAGAGTACAATGATGGCAGTTTTGGACTCTTCAATTGTCTTGAAAAGTTTCTCCCCATTCTCACGCTTCTTGTTATCATCCATGAAAGTGCGAATTCCCCTGTCTTTTAGAGCATTGTAGAGATTGCCAGCGAAATCAGAGGCAGTGTCCTCAGCCTTGAAGCTGAGGAACACGTCGTATTTGAATCCATTGGTGAGGGAAGCCATGAGAAGAAGAAAAGTATATGAATATGATATGAATTGCAGATTGTATCTAAATTCAAACAGTAATGTATAATTGGATACACTTTTGATTTTAAACTAATTTGTTACACAAAAACACTAGTTGCCAGCTAACGCGTAGAAGACTTCCACCCCTAGTTGGCATATTAAATATATATAGTATGCCATGTTGATGTTTCTCAAATGAAATGTGACATCACTACAAACTTACATGCATTAAACAAAGCTTAGCATTTTCCATATTTTAATGAAAGTAGTGACCAGTGACAAACGACCAAACAATAAAAAAGAATGAACAATTCTCAACAATGCTCTTTCTCTTCCACTTCCTTCACCCAAGATGTTTTTCTAATCTTCTTCGGCGCCTATACTCGTTACAGATTCGCTTGAAATATATGGAATCTCTTAGCAGCAAAGGAATCAACACCATTGATGACCAGGAGGAAACCGAATCATCACTTTTCAATGTCATCAATGAGTCAAGAATTGCCATTATTTTGTTAGTCATTCTGTTTCGTTGGGAAGGAATTCGCTCATACCCTGCAAGGGCATGACTTCAACTCTCCCTACCAACACGTGGACCTCTTTGGTGAACAATCTTTATGTACATATGTAAACTCTTTTTGAGTCTGGAGGCTTGCCTTGGCCATGGTGAATCCCCGAAACTTTAAGAGTTTTTTTTAGTCAATTTTGTTTTCAAATGTGATTTCGTTAGTCAATTTAATTCATAAATTTACTAACAAAATATAAAATTTTCAAAGTATCAACATTTTAATCTAGTACTCCTATTAAATATTTTTCCATTTTACGTGTAAAAAATGCTAAATTTTTGCACTACATTCATTTCGAATTTTATGTCGTCATATATGCGGAAGCGGAAAGTAAGACGTGATAGTAAATATGCTTTGTTCAATTTTTGATTTTGTTTGAAAAAAATCTGGTTTTTATCTAAGTTGATAGAAAAATACATATTGATATAGAAATATATATATAGTTGTTGAAATAATTTGCGAGAGAAAATAATGGGTTTAAATAGGAATTTGGTGGAAAAGAGGACATATTAAGATATTAAACAAGGACATTTTCCTTAAAAAAAAAAAAATAGGTTAAACTGCACTTTTCACCCCCTAAGTTTCAAAATGTTGTGATTTTGGTCCCCTAATAAAAAAAGGGCAAAAATGACTCTCAATATTTAGGGAAATATGCTCTTTTAAACCCCTAGGGAAATATGATCTTTTGACCCCTTATCTTCTCAAAAAGTTGCGATTATGACCCCTGTTTTGGGACATGTGGTGTCTTCTCAACAATTTTACGACGAAAGGGACCAAAATTGCCATTTTTTTAATAGGGGGCTAAAATTGCAACATTTTGAAACTTAAAGGGCGAAAATTGCAATTTAGTCAAAAAGATATTAAACAGGGACATATTAACAAAAATGGTGGATATTAGGATATTAGTTTTCATTGTCCATATTAGTTGACTTAACTCCCAAGTCCCAACCATAAAAGAATGAAGAAGAATAAGAATCCTCCAAATCTAAAAGAGACATTAAAACTCCATGATGGCTTAAAAATTTCTATCGTTATTAGTTGGTGCAGATAGCAGTTTTAGTTATTTTAAGTCTTTACAATCTTGCATTTGTTATTGGAGGCACAGCCCAATAGAAGGGAAGCTTTCCCAACCCTAGCTATATAAAGGAAACTGTAGTCTTTGAAGAAGTTAATGAAAATCTTGAATGCAGCAGCTTTTATGTTTATTTGAATTCTTGCAACTTAGCAAACATCTATCAGTGTGTCATGGAAAATCTATTATCTTCCTCTTCCTTCACATACGATGTTTGCCTGGCCTACTTTGGTGACGATGAGCGTAACAGTTTCACCCGCAATCTAGTGAAAGCTTTGAATGAGAGAGGAATCCGCACCTTTATCAATGAGGATAAAGTATCTACTTTGAGTGCCATACAAGAATCTAGGACTGCCATTATCATCTTCTCTGAGAATATTAGTACAGGACTGCCATACCACGTTTCCTCTCTTTTTTATAACGGAATGCACGCCATTATTACCCCTGTTTTTATCAACACTAATCCTTCTCAAGTGAAAGAGACTGCATTCGAATTTCAGGATCCGTACGAGTCTGACTCTGACGGATATTACGAGTATCGCTTGGAATTTTTTGAACATAAGTACTTTGATTGTTGTAAAGTAGCTGAAAAGCCCGGTTGGTATTTCAAAGATGGGTACCTTCCTGACCACTAACATTGTTACCTTTTATTTATTTTGCTTTCTTCTTGAATTGTATTGTAGGTCATATATACTTTGAAATTGAACTGGAATAATATGAAATCGTTGAAATAACTACATTTAGTTTGACCTAATAACTCTCTGATTTAGCAGCGAAGGGAATGAGTTTGAGTTTATCAACAAGATTGTTGAAGATGTCTTGAGGATGCTTAATGGTGTTTCTCCTTTACACACCACAGTAAGAAATGAAAAACCAAAATTCTAAACCCCCGTTTTTTTTTTTTTTACTTATTTTCTTCTTTCCATGAAATCATTTGAAAGCTTCTTCGACACAAACACAGTAACTCAAATCTTTTTTAAGTTATAAACCTGACTGAAGTTCAATTACCTGTTCTTGTTATCGTGCAGGTTTGGGGTGAGATTCCTGAAGTTTCTTCAATTTCACATAGTGTTTCCGATGTTTCTAAGACTTGCAGAGTTGTTCAAGTTATAATGTCGGTGTTTCAAGCTGAGACGACTTGGAGAGTAGTTGGATTTATGTCATGTATTGTTGGCTTGTTATGTTATGCTCTAAGCCCTTCTTTCAATCGATTATTTGGAAGGTGGAATCCTTTCAAGGTCTTTCTCTATGTAGCGTTGTCCTTAGCCATCTTAACCACCATAATTTTTGCAAAGAAGGCATCACCTTCCACACGGAATGTTCAACTCAAAAAAACTTGCATAACCTTTGTGGTTTTGATGATTATCTCAGTGTACTCATTCTACAACGACACAGCCGTGAGTGGAAAACCTGACATACTGAGTGTAATTTCAAATGCTGCATTTGCTTTGGTATCAGTAAGCTTGCACAGACTGCTTCAGTTTGGGGTTGAGATGGGTGTGTTCTCTTATTTTGTAGGTTGCTTTACAATTCAACTGTTAACCATCAACTGGATGTTGAATTTTATTGCCATAATCTTCGGTTTTATGCTCTTTCTTCTTCATTCCACTATGAATCCCCAACCCAATGTGGCTAGTGAACGTCAAGATAATCAAGTTTGAATCATGAAGCAAGTTTGAGAAATTAGCATTGTAGGGTAATTTCGCTATTTTATCCACATATGTCGAATAACAGTTTGGTTGGCAACCAATCGAGTCAACTCGAACATAGTTTGGAACTTGGTTCAACAATTAATTTGGTGAACTTTGTTTATAAACCAATTAAGTTGAACTTAAGGTGAAAATTAAGTTTGATAACTAATTAAATGAGTAGACCCGATAGTCCAGGTGTGAAAGGGTTTTTGTTTTGAGGATATTCTGAGTTTTTCTTTAGAAGTTTTATTGTGGTTTTGTAGTTTTGTTTTGGAGGTGTTTGTACTATATTTTTAGTTTTCCCTTTTTATTTTCAAATTTATATTTACTAGAACATCGACCCGTGCATCCCCAACCAACGAATAAAATCGACGAATAAGTAATACTGTATAACTAATTTGTAACGAATATATAACATTAGAACTATGATGCATTACATAATTAGTATTAATCTTATATTGTTAGAGTATGACGATTGAACATAATAGTGAAGAATATATCGTACATCGAACCTTAATTATTATACTTTACAAAATACTTCTTTATAAACAATGTTTGAAGTCACGTTTGTATATTCAACATCTTTAATTTATCTTTTGAAGCAACTCTTCAAATAGAAACATATAACTAACCATGTGAAAATACCAGTGACAACAAATATATTCCAACATTTTTAAGAGATTCTCCTTCACTCTTGTTGATTGTCAGTGAGAATGAAAGTGCTAAGGAAAGGAAAATTGTGTCAGAGAGTATGGGAAAGGAATTCTAAGGTCAGAAGGTGTAAGAGATAACCTAGGTATAAATACTTTCTCTCCAATATGACTTCCGATATCACCTTTCTTTCAAGCACGTATTTCCCATTTTGGTGATTATGAGTCTTGTTCCATTGCATTATGATAATATTTGATTGATATTCCTTAACAACATCACCAGGACTCCGACTTTAAATCAATATTCCAATGAGTCTTTTTCCCGTGTGATGAACGGGACAATTACATCATAGAGTTAGATTTATTTAAGAAACTTATATTAAAAATTTGAGAAATTTAAATAATAAAATACTATGAATAAAAATGATGTTACTAAACTATGAAATACGTTCTCTAAAAAAACTATGAAATGCGTATTTTGAATTATTGATTTGAAGCAAAATTAATTTACTAAAGATATTTACGGTTACATAATTCTTTTAAAAAATATTAATAAATCAGAGCTAGTGATGACACTCTGTCATATCACATTTTTAGAGTCTTTTTTAATTAAGTTTTTAGTCTATTTTTATTAGTTTATTGTTTATTTAGAGTCATTTAGAATAAACTGTCGTTTTTGATTTAGTATTGGAGGACATGTTTTCTTGCGCGTTTCTCCGATGAAAGGTATTTTAAGATTTGGCAAGAAAGGAAATTTAAGTCCTCGATTCATTGGACCTTTTGAGATTTTAGAGAAAATAGGCCAAGTGGCCTATCAATTATCCCTCCCACCAGATCTCTCGAGTGTTCACCCAGTTTTTCATGTATCAATGCTTCGAAAGTATGTACATGATCCTTCTCATATCATTCAACATCAAACAATGCAACTTGATGAAAATCTTAGCTATACCGAACAACCACGAGCCATAGTAGATAGATGTGTGAAACGATTACGTTCCAAAGATGTTGCTTCGGTGAAAGTAGTTTGGCAAGGACTGAGTGGTGAAGAGATGACTTGGGAGCCAGAATCGATTATGCGTGAAAAGTATCCTCAATTGTTTGAAGCCCATGGTAAGTACGACAAAACTAATTCGAGGACGAATTATTTTTTTTAGGGGGGAAGAATGAAATGAATGAGGTTTTATTAATTAAAAAAATAAAAAAAAAAATTTGATTTGTTGGTTTAAAAAAAAAACATATCTAGTGGTGGGGTCATTAGTTTCAATCTACCAAACTAGTAAAACACAACACAACACATTTTCTCTCTTTTCTCTCTCCCGTAACCCATTCTCCCTTGTCTCCAAATTGTTTTGTGCTAATTTTCATCCCCTGTTCCACCTTTTTTTTCCATTTTTGTCACCATTATTCCTCTAATTCTCATCCGATGTCCTACAATTAGTGTGAAGTTCATGCTTTAGTGAGAAGGGGAAAGACACACTCATGGAGGGTTTGATTTTTGGTGTTCCTTGAGATTCGGTGGAAATCGCTCCGGTGGCCGTTCCAGAAGGCGTTGCTAGGAACGAACTTGAAGCTTCATAGTTGTGAGTAGCTAAATTACCTTGTGGCATGATTTTATAAGTTACAATTTTGTTTTATGGGAGAAACAAATAATTGTTTTAAAAGAGAATCTCATTTTCCTTCAAGAATAACATTTCACTATTTTGTTCATTCAATACCAAGGACGTGATTTTGATGATTATAAAATTTGATGAGAATTGGTAGTTATTGCAATGTTGAGGTGATAATGTGAATAACTTGACATATGGTAATATTCTTATGAAGATTTTAATCTTATGAATTAATTTTGGTGATATAAACTATTTTTAAACTATGTCTTAATGTTCTAATGAGAATTTTATATCCGTTTGCTACAACGAAGAGACAATGTAGCCTATGAGGAACGGCTCATAGTAACAAATGTCAAATCCCCGTTTGCTACAACGAAGAGATAATGTAGCCTACGAGGAATGGCTCATAGTAACAAATGCAACCTCATAGTAACAAATGCATTACCAACCTCTGGATCAAAACCAGAAGATTCATCAATAATATGATCCCTGTTGTCAAACTCTTCTTGGAAATGCGATGACGAATGCATGGCAAACAATGGATAACCAAAGATTATGGCAACCAAAATCAACATCCAATTGATGGTCCATAGTTGAATCGCAAAACAGCCTAGGAAATAAGGAAATATGCCTATCTCAAACCCAAACTTCATCAGTTTCGACAAGCTTAATGACATCAAAGCAAATGCAGCATTGGAAACCAAGCTCAGTATTCATGGTTTCCCATTCACGGCTTTGTCGTAATAGATTGAGTATATTGAGATGATAATCAAAACTGCAAAGCTAATGTACGTTTTTAGTTGAGCATACTGTGTGGAAGGTGAAACTGAGAACTGCTTTGTAAATAATATGGTAGTTAAGATAGCCAAGGAAAAAGCCCCGTAAAGAAAGAACTTGAGAATGCTCCATCTTCCAAATAAACGATTAAAAGAAGGGCTCAGAGCATAACACAACAGGCTAATTACACTTGACACAATGCCAACTAGTCTCCACATTATGTTGGCATTAAAAATTCTTTTTGAAGTCAGCAATGTCATAAAATCCCAATTTGAAGTCTGAGAAACTTCCCCATCATCAGCTTGCAAACTCTGCAATGTAACAATAATTTTGTAAGTTTTTATCAGAAATCAAATAGATTGATTCTGTGCGGAGGGTGCTTTTAGAGTGTGTTAGGATGAGAGAATTTTATAAGAAAATATATGTAATTAATAGAGGAATTCAGCCTGTCAAGAACCAATCGTTCGGGAGAAGTTGATTCCGGTTCTTAAAAGTTAACGCAAATTCTTTAGAGTAAATTCCTTGTGTTTCTGAAAACCTCTTATGACCTGAGTAATCTATAAAATATAGTTTTCTTATCAAATCGACGAGTGAATTTATAAATGCATATGTCATTCCCTGACCATAGTCAAAATTTAAAGCTCTCAACCATAGGTAATTTTTTATAATTTTTTTAAAAAAAATAGAAAAGGAAAGAAACAATGTTCAATGAATAATCTTGAACATACAAGACCAAGGAAAAGAACTTACAATTACCCGCGGTAACTTATTCAGCATGGGTGACATGAAGTCCATGTTTACTAACTTGCATATGTGAAGTTGCTTTGTATCAAAATTTGATGGCAGCTCTTGTGAAGGATATGTCTTCCATTCCAACACTCTTAAACTATTTGGAAGATGTTTCGGAGCTTTGGAGAAATGGCATCTTCTAATTATAAGTGTTTTAAGGTTTATCATATTTTTGAAGGCCTCTTCATCACATTCTATCACTTCTTCCTCTTCAGTTGATGGGATATCCAGATGTATAATTTCAATTTTACTACTTCCCTGTGGACACATAAATTTAGGGGGAAATAGTCAATAAGATGTCAGTTCAGTGGTAAGAGCGTATATTTGTAACCTAAAGAGACAAATTTTGAAAATCTCATATTGGAAGTTTTAAAATAGTTATTAAGACATAAATCATTTTGATGTTAGCATATAATACGGTTACCGTGTTTTCCTTTAACACATAAATTATATCTTCACACAACCATAGTCTACTACATTTCCCAGGCTCTATTGGTGATTCTCGATGAACAAGTTCTTTAGCCATTTTCTCGATCAAGTCATGTATTATCACCATACCGTCACTAATACTTATCATAGATTCATAAATCAAAACTTCAGTGTGATGCTTCACATTGTAACCATGATGAGCGCGAAGTATATTTTGGACCTCTGTCAACTCATATCCTTTGAAGCAACAAACAATATCGAGAAAACTACTCTGCGTATCTTTCTCTAAAGCATCAAATTTATCTTTAAGTATCATTTGAATGTTGTTATCATCTAGTGCATATCTCTCTTCATCCGCTCTTTCGGGAATATACACAGAGTAAGAACGAAGACTTCCACTTTTTAACTCTTGTACCTCATATCTTCTTTCAATCCCATGAAATGCTAGCAAATGTTTGTCCCAAGTTATAACAATAACTCTGCTCCCAGAACCAAACCAATCAGTTCCTCCAACCAGAAACTCCAGCTGTTCTAGTGTGTCTACATCATCTAGAACCAGAAGAACTTTCTTTTTGTCAAGCTTTTGTTTTATTGTTGAAACTCCTTTGTAGGCATTTCCAAGCCAAATATCTTCCACCCCCATTTTAGAAAGAAGCATATTTTGGAGGTGCACTAATCCATGTTTATTTGAATTTTCACTCACATCATCAAGAAAACACGAACCTTCAAATTGGTCTGCAATCATATTATAAACCTCTCGAGCGAGTTTTGTTTTACTTGTATTCATTTCTTTCATTCCATATATCCCCGCCATGAGGACTTCATCAGATCCCAACTCTAGAAGAGAGCTCACTTCTTTCAACTGAGACTGCAATTCGACCGAGTAAGTATCGAGTTTAAGCTCCCTAGAGACCTCTTTCACAATCCTCTCAATAAGTTCCAATTCACTGCCAGCATCCCTGCTCAACCAGAGTAGTCAATGTGAAGTGACATGCTTTTATTCATACATATATTATTGCAAATAGAGTAGATGCACACACTAATTTGTTTAGAAAATTCAGTTATTTGAAATAAAGAATGATAGAATTCTATGTATGATAGTTTAAATGAAAGATAGGCGAGTTCTTCGGTGGACAAGTGCTACATATGGTCCACGATGGATAAGTAATTTTAAACGGAGATTCATCGAGAGTGAGAGACCATGCAAGAATTTTTCATGGATCTATGTATTATAGTAATATTATATGATATACACTATGTATCAAATTATTTCTCGTCCCACTCCATCGTATTGTTTACAATAAAGTAAAACTGTATAGGCAGGCGACAATACCGTTTTTGCCCGATTTAACCGTGGGAAGGAAAATCACACGAAAACACCGTGACGTAACGTCGTTACCACCGCGATACAACGTTACATCCGCGACTGACCGTTACAGCTGCGAAAAAGAACACGGTTTCCAGATTTTGGTCATCATTTACGGTTCATTACTCCTTAAATTCCTAGATCTCTCCTCCACCGACTCTTAATGTTGGTGTTTTTATGTATGTGTGTAACATAGATAAAATGAGATTTTAGAGAGAAAAAAATTGTCTTTGTATGAATATGGTTGTGTGAGTTTGGACTTTAGAGATGAGATTTTCATGTTTATGGATTCGTGGTTCCTTGCTTCAATACTATGACATAGGAAAAGTCAGAAAGAAGAACCTAAGAAGAATAAGGTAAGGTGAGTGAGAGGAAGTGGTGAGAGTAATACAAAGTTTTGATTAATTCACACAGTGACGACCACAATTGTAAAGCAGCACCTATAACGGCCAAAGTCGCAAAAACCTTAATGCGACTGCGACCGTTGTTTACAACCTTGACAGCATCTATTACCTAGACAATTGTTGAAGAACGCACATACACAGTCTAAAAAAAACCTCATAAAGAAGGGTTATTCATATGCATTGATCAATTTCATTTTTCCCATAAAAAATAATTCAATTTCATTTCTTCCTTATTTTTGTTTTTTATTTACAAACTCAATTCCATCTCCAAACAAAAAATAGTAACGAAATCTAAATAAAGAAAAATTCATCTACCCAAAACAGAACATTAAACAACTCAAAAGGAAAATACTTGTCTATCGTGGACCATAAGAACCACTGATACACGATAGAATTTTCCATAAAGATTAAGTTAAATAAATGAGTGAACCATCAAATTTGTTCCTAAATTTTAACGCGTCGGCCAACTTCGTCCCTCAATTATGCGAAATATCAACTTAGTCCTTGAATTTGTCAGACCGTCCATAAAAAAGGTCCCTCCGTCCAAGTGCTCCGTTAGCTATGCTGATCTGTCGCCCTGCATGCTGTGTTGTCTTGTACGCGTGGCAAGAAGGAAGCCACGTGTTCAGACTAATTTGATTGAATTGGAAAAAGTTGAGTTTTCACTTTTCAGTTAATTTTTTTTTTTCTGCTTTTCCCATTTTGCCCCTGCATTACCATACCTCCTTCATATTTCAGAACATCAAAAACGTCTTTGACCCTTCTTCTTTCCGCTTAAACTTCCTCCATTTTCACCCCTCCAAAATCATCATCATCTCCGGCGATTCTAACGTTTTTGAATTTTGTGTGTTCGGCTGTGATTAAAGGTAACGCCTTTCCTGTTGTTTATCAAGTTTATGTGTTCGTATTTACCCTGTTTTTGTCCGTTTTTTTGTGTTTTCGTTTTAACTTTTGATCATGTTTTTATTTTGTTTATGTGATCGTTGATGTTTGCCTTATTCTTTGTTTGTGTTTGTTGCATTTTTGAATTAGTTGTTTTGATTATTCGTTTTAGGGTTTTGGGTTAAGACTTAAAAATTTGAAAATGTTGTGCCTGGAAATGCTCCTAGCTTTGTGTCAGACAATGTTGTGTCTGGAAACGCAGAAACTGCAAGACTGATATGATTGATTATGTTTTGCCGTTTAAGACTTATGACTTATTAATGCCCCATAGTTGGTTTGCTTTTGCCAATGTAATTTCTCAGACTTATGACTTATGATCTATATATGACTTATGCCTATGTAATATTTCGGCTTCAATTTGTGTGTTCTACCTTTTTTAGTTTATTTTGTACACATATATTTCAAGGATCAATTTGATATCCGATTAAACAATTCAGGGACTTATTTGATGGTTTTTTATATAACGTAGGGATCTAGTTGATAGATAGAGAAATAATTCAGGAACTAATTTGATGGCAATATTATTATAGAAAGATTATATTTCTCAATCATCTTCAACCTCTTTTCATTAGTTAAACCAATCTTTGGCAAATGGAAAACATAGAATGGCCTTCCTGGGTTTTTTGAAGTATTGGATTTTCTAACAACACAAATTGTAGGACACCAACATTCAAGCACTCTCACAAAACCATTAAACTTAGAGCTTGAAGATGAAACTTGACTTTCATAACCGTTTTTTTCCATATTCCCATCCACATCATTTTAGATTCAATTTGAATAGTTTTGATTCAAGAAATACATCAAAGGCGCAATCAACTCATCTAGAATCGCAGGAAGCAAATTTCACCGTCTCGGAGAAAGTCCAACCCATAACCACTTTATTCCCCACTGAATCAAAGAAGAAACCTCCCTCAAAATCTGCTACTAAGAAGAAGAAACCATCGAAGTCAAAGAAGGGTGAATCAAAGATACCACTCACCATGACTGATTTATACCTGGGAGAGAATCCGGTTGAAACTACTGATGTCAAAGCTGATGTTGACACCTCTGTGAAAGACTCAAAGATTGCTGATGTTGAAGCACCTGCAAAGTCTGGTCCTGCTGCTACAACCTCAGAATCTGAGAAAGGTAATCCTGCTGAAATCCTAATTTCAGAAAATCCCAAAACTACTGAAAATTAGGGCTAGAAGACTTGAATATTGTTGGTAATACTGCTGGTGAGAATATGGACATTGATAGTCCTGCTACGGCTATTGGAACCAATGTTGTTGACTCTGTTCAAAAATCCCCTGAGAAGGCTGATGTTCGACAGGATGTTGGGCCGGATGTTGAAACATCCTTGGGCCAACATGACAATTACGGGGTGATGCTACTACAAGTAACTTATATAAAAAGAGATGTTCTTTTGACAATTGACAATAATGTTATTTTAACTCATTTTCAACAATCAAATAGTAGACGATTTTCATTGTAATTGTACAGTACAATGTTATTTCTTATTTTTAATTAGTATAGTTTTCATCATTGTTTCTTTAAAATTTTAGCCACACAAATATCAAATATCTAGTTCCGCCCCTACACATCATATCTTCAATTTGTTCTAAACAAAAAAACAAAAGTGTAGGCAAATTATAAAAAAAGTTTTTTATAATGTGTCCAGCGGAGACCAAAAAAGTGGGGCATGAACCCCTCTCTCAAAAAGACTAAAACACCATATGGCCTACGTGGAAGCTGTCAAGAAAGTGCCAGGAAAAAACGCTTATCATAAAGTTCATTGTTCATACTATTAATACATGCTTTGTTTAAGTTTTAAGTATATTCCAATCCACTTCTCTAAAATTTGAACTTATTTAGATGGCTAGCAGCAGCAACAACTCATCTTTAGCTTCTGCGATATCTCATAGAAGAGATTATTATGATGTGTTTGTCACCTTCAGAGGTGAAGACACTCGCTACAATTTTATTGCTTTTCTCTTGGATGCCCTTGAAAAAAAGGGCATTTTTGTTTTTCGGGATGACATTAATCTTCAAATTGGTTATCCCGTGGGATCTGAGATCATTCAAGCAATCGAAAGATCTCAGATTTTCATTGCAGTCCTTTCAAGAAACTATGCTTACTCAACATGGTGCTTGCAAGAATTAGAAAAGATTTGTGAATGTGTTAATCGAACACAAAAACACGTTTTTCCTGTTTTCTATGATGTTGATCCTTCTGAGGTGCTAAAGCAATCTGGGATTTATGCTGATGCCTTTGATCAACATGAACAAAGATTCCGACAAGACTCTCAGATGGTTTCAAGATGGAGGACAGCTCTAAAACAAGTGGCGAATATCACTGGTTGGGATCTACGTAATAGGTAAGTAATTTATAATTTTCTTTTTTTTTTGTGGGTAGAAAATGTAAGGTGAAGGGATGGTGCACAATTCCAGGACAGAAATTCAAGGAGTACTTACAAAATGATTTACATTTACCTCCTTCCAAAGAAACTAACATAACTCAAACTCAAAACCTCGGGTCCAAGGCCCTGTTTACTCTTTATTAAGAAACTGTCAATCCTATGAATTACTATTACTATGAATTATTATTGTTTAAATTTGAAGAGAATGCTTTCTTTCCTCATTCAACTGTATGCCAGATAGTTCGGCCTTTGAATTGTGATAAGTATGAAAGCGGAGAAATTACTGCGTTTAGTTTCACCTAACCTCTCTGGTTTAGCAGGGATCAATCGGAGGCTATCAACAATATTGTCGAACAAGTCTCCAGGAGGGTTGATCGTGTTCCTTTACACAATGTAGGTTCCTTATGTTCTGAAATGAAAAACCATAGAAATGTTTTGAATCTTGGGGCACATTTTTTTCTTCTCATTCCATGCAATGCAACAATTTGAAAGCATCTTCTACACAAACACAATTACTTAATACATGCTTTGTTTAAGTTTTAAGTATATTCCAATCCACTTCTCTAAAATTTGAACTTATTTAGATGGCTAGCAGCAGCAACAACTCATCTTTAGCTTCTGCGATATCTCATAGAAGAGATTATTATGATGTGTTTGTCACCTTCAGAGGTGAAGACACTCGCTACAATTTTATTGCTTTTCTCTTGGATGCCCTTGAAAAAAAGGGCATTTTTGTTTTTCGGGATGACATTAATCTTCAAATTGGTTATCCCGTGGGATCTGAGATCATTCAAGCAATCGAAAGATCTCAGATTTTCATTGCAGTCCTTTCAAGAAACTATGCTTACTCAACATGGTGCTTGCAAGAATTAGAAAAGATTTGTGAATGTGTTAATCGAACACAAAAACACGTTTTTCCTGTTTTCTATGATGTTGATCCTTCTGAGGTGCTAAAGCAATCTGGGATTTATGCTGATGCCTTTGATCAACATGAACAAAGATTCCGACAAGACTCTCAGATGGTTTCAAGATGGAGGACAGCTCTAAAACAAGTGGCGAATATCACTGGTTGGGATCTACGTAATAGGTAAGTAATTTATAATTTTCTTTTTTTTTTGTGGGTAGAAAATGTAAGGTGAAGGGATGGTGCACAATTCCAGGACAGAAATTCAAGGAGTACTTACAAAATGATTTACATTTACCTCCTTCCAAAGAAACTAACATAACTCAAACTCAAAACCTCGGGTCCAAGGCCCTGTTTACTCTTTATTAAGAAACTGTCAATCCTATGAATTACTATTACTATTAATTATTATTGTTTAAATTTGAAGAGAATGCTTTCTTTCCACATTCAACTGCATGCCAGATAGTTCGGCCTTTGAATTGTGATAAGTATGAAAGCGGAGAAATTACTGCGTTTAGTTTCACCTAACCTCTCTGGTTTAGCAGGGATCAATCAGAGGCTATCAACAATATTGTCGAACAAGTCTCCAGGAGGGTTGATCGTGTTCCTTTACACAATGTAGGTTCCTTAAGTTCTGAAATGAAAAACCATAGAAATGTTTTGAATCTTAGGGCACATTTTTTTCTTCTCATTCCATGCAATGCAACCATTTGAAAGCATCTTCTGCACAAACACAAATACTTAAAATCATTTTTAAATTATAAACCTGACTGAAATTACCGGTTCTTGTTACCGTGCAGATGGCTTGGAGAGTAGTTGGCCTCATGTCAAGTGTAGTTGGCTTGTTATGTTATGCTCTGAGCCCTTCTTTCAATCGATTAATTGGAAAGTGGAACCCTTTCAAGGTCTTTCTCTATGTAGTGTCATCTTTATTCATCTTTACCACCGTACTGTTTGCAAAGCAGTCATCACTTTCCACAAAGCATGCTCAACTCATAAAAACTTGCGCAATCTTTGCGGTTTTGATGATCATCTCAGTGTACTCATTCGTCTACGACAGAGCTGTGAATGGAAAACCTGACATACTTAGTGTAGTTTCAAACGCTGCGTTTGCTTTGGTGTCATTAAGCTTGCACAGACTGTTTAAGTTGAAGTCTGAGATGGGTATATTCTCTTATTTCTTATGTTGCTTTACAGTTCAACTGTTAACAATCAACTGGATGTTGATTTTTGTAGCCATAATCTACGGTGGTCTTCTCTTTGTTATGCATTCCCAATCCCAACCGAGTAGAGGTCAAAGATCAAATTCCGAACTAGCTGCTGGCAGTGGTGGTCAACATGTCATTGCCATTTCTCCCTGAATCAAGTTTGAGAAGTGTTGTAACATTGTAGCATATTTTTTTTTTTTATCAATATGATCAATAATACTCCCGCAGTTTCTTTTTATTTATCGCTTTTAAAATATTTTGTTCTTATTTACTTGTTATTTTTAAAATTCAATGCAAAATTAGTTGTTATTTTAATTTTCTTATTAACACTTGAATATTTATTGTGTAGATAGAAATATGTGAAATGATATCTAAATTATTTAGGTTGAGTGTTATAAAAAGGGCAATAATTCTATTAAAAGAAACAAATTTGTTCTATCTAATTGGTACATGCAAATAACTTTAATACTACAAGTAAAAAGGAAATGTAGAAGTATGGAGTTGCCAATTTATATTTGGCTCCTAAGGAAGTTTTCCAAGATAGCCATGTAATGTGATGGAGAACAAAGCTTTGGGTTTTGAAATTCGATCCTATCTAAATAGAAATGAAGCGTAAATTTTGTATGCTAGATGGGAAAGAAAGGTTTAGTTGATGAACTGTGGGTTTGAATCAGAATTCAATTTGTATATGTTAAAGTATGCTATGGATGATATGTTGATTGTTGTTAATCATTTACATGATGTAAATGAACTGAAAATTGTGTTGGAAAAAGGATTTTGAGATGAAAGACTTAGGTGCTGCTAAAAGGATTATTCGTATGGAAATTCACATGGATAGGAGTGCTAGAAAGTTATGGCTCTCTCAGAAAAGCTATGTTGAAAAGGTGTTGGAAAAATTTGACATGAGCAATTCGAAGACTATGAGTACTCCATTAATGAATCACTTTAAGCTCTGATTGGATCACTGTTTCAAGACAGATCCAGAAGCTGAGTATATTTCAAAGGTTCCTTATATCAGTGTTGTTGGTTGTTTAATATTGTATGTTATGGTCGGCACTAGACCAGATTTGGCACAAGTTGTAAGTCAAGTTTGTAAGATTCGGCACTAAATCGTAGTAGTAGTGTCCGAACATAGCTTTTCTAACACTGTTAAAGTTATTCAACAGTCACCGTTCGAGGTGTTCACCATTTGTATTTTATACTGTGCCAATTATACGTTGTTAAAATTGTGTCCAAATATAAGTGCTTATATTTTCTTTGTCCATAAATATAGATTAATATCCCCTACAATGCTAAAAGACTTATTGAATTTGCTTCAAGTATAATGTCTACTACACCTTGATCACTTCCACAACTAGCAACCTCTGGTATGGTGACTGAACAGGGAATAACTTGACCTTTGCTAGATACCTCTTGTTGGTAATCTGGATATGAATCAATAATAACTTGACTTTCATTGCCAACATCTGGTTGACCTGCATTACCAACCTCTGGATCAGAACCTGAAGATTCATCAATAATTTGATCCCTGTCGACCTCTTCTTGGTAATGCAAAGACGAATGCATAACAAAGAGCGGACAACCAAAGATTATAGCAACTGAAATAAGCATCCAATTGATGGTCCATAGTTGAACCACTAGGCAACCTAGGAAATAAGCAAATATGCCAATTTCAAATCCAAACCTGATCAGTTTAGACAAGCTTAAGGACATCAAAGCAAATGCAGTATTCGAAACTATACTTAATATTTCAGGTTCCCGTTCACAGCTTTGTCGTAAAAGAATGAGTACACTGAGATGATCATCAAAACTGCAAATCGTATGGATGGTGAGAACGGCTTCACAAACAACATGGTAATAAAGATAGCCAAGGAAAACACCCCATACAGAAAGAACTTGAGAGTGTTCCATTTTCGAATTAAACGATTGAAAGAAGAGCTCTGACCATAACATAATAGGCCTACTACACTTGACACAATTCCAACTAGTCTCCACATTATGTTGGCATTAAAAAACCTTTTTGAAGTCAGCAATGTCCTAAAATCCCAATTTGAAGTCTGAGAAACTTCCCCATCATCAGCTTGCAAACCCTGCAATGTAACAAAAATTTTGTAAGGTTTCGATTACTTACAAATTTGGGGAAGTTTCTTATACTTCCCGGTACAATTTCTACCTATTTGATACTTATGGATGTAATATTTCGTACAATTTTAATTTCAATGCTGGTAGACCTATTATTTTATGTGTGCTATTACTTTAATTTGCATTGTTAACTTCTTTTTCTAAACCAATTAAATTAAAATAACATTTTAAAAACGTTTTTAAATAATTTTTATTATTAAAACAATTTTTAAAAAAAGAAATAAAAAAAACAATTTAAAAACGTTTATTTTAAATATTTTAATAATTAAATTTAATTAATTTTCGAAAATAAAATTTAAATTCTTTTTTAAAATTATTTTAATTATTAAATTTTAATATTTTTATTTTTTTAACGAATAAAAAACGTTTTTTTAAAAAATAAACAAACACATTTTGCCAGGGGTTAACCCCTCGCAAAGTCCCTGACATGTTTTGAAAAAGACTGATGTGATGCTGACATAGTCTGCAAAAGCCTGCAAAAGTCTGTATTTATGCAGACACAATTTGCCAGGGGTTGAGACAGGGCATGTGCCAGGAGTGCATTTGCCAGGAGCTAAAGCCCTGGCAGTGTCATTTGCGATGAACGGATTTGCTGGGTATTCTGCTCCTGGCAAAACTCATGGCAAACGTCCATTTGCCAAGGATTTCTGCATTTTGCCAGGGCTTCTGCCCCTGGTAAAATGCAACATTTCTTGTAGTGTTTTAAAATACCTCTCTGCCGAATTTTTTACTGAAAATTCAGAGACTGATCAGGGTTAAACGACATGTGTCAGTGGTATCTTCGGTCAAAAATTGGGGTATGACACCTGATACACCTTGTGCTAGGAAGAACATTTTGTTTTGATAATATATTTCATTTTGGTCTCCTAAAAAAAGTTACGAAGAACAACAAAAATGAAAATATCGATTTAAGCGCATGCGTATCTCTGATCACTGTTCTTTCTTTAAATGTTGATGCTCTTCTAAACTTTCCACAATTTCTAAAAGAGACTTTAAACTTAAGAAACCAAAATAAATCAACTGCACCCTATATATAAATTCGTCCATCAAGAAGAAATTAACCGTTTAAACAAAGGTTGCTGGTCTTCCTTTCTACAATAAACAATACATTAAACTTTTGAGTGGGAATAAATTGTTTCTTTGTTCCTTTTTCTTTTTCCTTTCTAGCTAGCTATTATACGGACAAAATTAAGGTTAAACTTTTAAGTATCCCAATATTATCACTAACTTCACAGCAGGCTATTCAATTTTTTCAATTACTGATCTCGTGGTTATTATAACTAATATGTTCATTTCCATCTCGAAAGACTCCGATTCCATGTGATAAACTCTACGGCCGGACCATCAATCAATATTCAAATGCAACTATGTCTATATGTCTGTCAAAAATAAAATAATGCGACTATTAGTCTTTGTTTATATTTTTTTACTAATGGCATGTTTGTTTCTACGTTGGTAAGAGAGTAGACGTGCGTCCTAAATACTAGCTTCACAATATCACGCTGAATTTTGCCTAGGGATGCAAAAATCATGCCTCCACTGCACATCCAAACAGAGGTTAAGTCTTTTGAGTAGGGATAAGTTGCAGTTCTTTCTCTCGACACTTGTTAAAGATGGTATGACAATATGTTTATAAGTGGGGGCAATCCTCACCTTATAAACCGGTTTTGTAGAGTTGTGTTAGGTCTAACCATCATTTCTAAAATTCCTGACGCTTGTTGTATTCATTCCGCCCTTCTTTCACTTCTGTAAGTTAAAATACCTACCTGTTGCTGCCTTGACACAATTATTGACTAGCGATTTCCCAACCATAAAATGAATGAAGAAAAATAAGGATTCATTGCAACTATCATGGCTAATCAATGATCCTCCTCCACTTCCTTCTCCTACGATGTGTTCATAAGCTTTCGAGGTCAGGATACTAGTACCGGTTTTGCCAGCAATCTTTGCGCAGCACTGACTGCAGGCAGAATCTGCACCTTCGTTGCAGACGATGAGATTTCCAAAGGGAACGAAATCACATTGGAACTCGTCAAGGTCATCCAAGAGTCGAGGGTTGCCATTATCGTGTTCTCTGAGAACTATGTTTTTTCATCCTTTTGCTTGGATGTACTTACCTATATCGTTGACAACTTTCAGCAGAACAGCAACCTTAAACAATGTAGACTTATTCTTCCGGTTTATGTTGATATTAGTCCTTCTGATGTGCAAAATCAAACTGAACCATATAGTGAAGCATTCGCAAAGCATGAGTATACTTTGAAGGAAGACAAGAATAAATTGTTTAAATGGAGGAACGCTCTATCTCATGTAGCTAACTTGTCCGCGTGGAATTTCAAACACGGGTATGTACCCTTCCTCACTAACATTATTACCCTATGTTTTGAGCGTTAGGGATTGTTGAGCGTTTAAAGTTTTGGTAGTTTGTAATATGTCTAGAGTTGATATTCTTTCGTAGGTTTCGTATTATTTTCTGTAGACTAAACAGACTATTTCACCCTTTGTTTTACAAAAGAACAAAGGTAATCCTATGAAGTATTAGGAAAATGTTTGGGTGTATACACCTTGATAGAGAAAATATAATAGTGAATCATGTGATAGATTGATGACATGATATGAAGAGATCAATAGATATAGAATAAGGTGTTGAATGAGTTTAGAATAACATGATGTGTACAAATATTATTGTTGGAATTATTACTATTATTTTTGTTACATTAGAAGAACATGATGTCATATAGTTTGAATGTTGAATTGTAATAAGATAAGTATGAAGGCGTGCAAATAACTGCATTTGGTTTAACATAAGCTCTCTGGTTTATCAGGGGTAGGTTTGATGAATTCAAGATTATCAACAATATCGTGGAACAGGTCTCAATGAACTTTGATCGTGTTGCTTTACACAATGCAGTAAGAAAAGAAAAACAATAGAAAAATTATAAACCTAAATGCATCTTCTACTTAAACACAATTATTTCAATCTTTTTGAAGTTATAAACCTGATTAAAATAACCAGTTCGTGTTACCATGCAGATGTTGAATGTAGTTCCGGAAGATTCTCAAACTTCTCAGAGTGTTCACTTTCTATATGTAAAGACAGAGACCACATGGAGAGTAGTTGGCCTTATGTCAAGTTTAGCTGGCTTGTTATGTTATACTCTGAGCCCTTCTTTCGACCGATTAATAGGAAGGTGGGAACCTTTCAAGGTCTTTCTCTATATAGTGTTGTCCATAGCCATATTAACCACCATATTGTTTGCAAAGCAGTTATCACTTTCCAAAGGGATTGGTCAACTCAAAAAAACTTGCACAATCTTTGCGGTTGTGATGATCATCTCAGTGTACTCATTCTTCTACGACAGAGCTGTGGATGGAAAACCTGACATATGGAGTGTAGTTTCAAACGCTGCGTTTGCTTTGGTGTCGTTAAGCTTGCACAAACTGTTTAAGTTTAAGTCTGAGATTGGTGTGTTCTCATATTTCTTAGGTTGCTTTACAGTTCAACTGTTAACCATCAACTGGATGTTGATTTTTGTCGCCATAATCTACGGTTGTCTGCTCTCTGTTATTCATTCACAGGGTGTCTCTCATGTTTCTCAAACTGTTCACAAAGTTGTTCAAGTTATGATGTCGATATCACTTAGGGTGTTTCAAGCCGAGACGACATGGAGAGTAGTTGGTTCTATGTCATGTGAATTTGGCACTTTATGTTATGCTCTCAGTCCTTGTTTCGAACCATTAATTAAAATTTGGGAACCTTTCGTGGTTGTCTATCTACTGTTGTTATACGTTGTCTTCTTAACCACCATATGTTTTACAAAGTCGTCACGACATTCAACATGGTATGCTCAACTCATCACTTTCACAAGCTTAATGGTTTTGATGAGCATCTCAATTGCCTCATACTTATACGACCAATATGCGAACGGAAAACCTTACCTACTGAGTGCTCTTTCAAAGGCTTTGTTTGCTTTGATGTCATTAAGCTTGCACAAACTATGTAAGTTTGAGTATGATATGGATATGTTCCCTATGTTCCCAATTGGCTTTACAATGCAAATGTTCACAATCAATTGGATGTTGAATATTGCTGCATTAACCTTCTGTCTTCTGCTCCTTCGTTATGTATGCCTCTTGAGTTTCAAAGCACAGAGGTTTTTATGGAGGGGGTTGACATTTTTTAGTGAAGCAAGTTAGAGATGTGTTGTTGCATTGTAGCGTAGTTTGGTTCATTGATCCATATGTTCATATGGAGTTGTCAATTTATTTCTGGCTCCTAAGGAATTTTTTCAAGTGTTACATACAAAATTCACGACTAAGGGAGCATAGCAGCATTGTGCCTTTGTTTTTCTTTATCTTTCAACTAAACTAGCAACAAACCCGTGCTAAGCAGGAAAATTCATCATTTTGAATTTTCATACCTTGAGTTCTAGGAATTAGATAAAAGAAAAGCAAGAAACGATGAGATTATGGATAGAGGGATTCATAGTGATTCTTAAAAGAGAATCAATGAAGGTGCTCTACATGTGGCAAAACTCTCAATTATTTCCCAGAGATGTTGGAGAAAATTTATCTGAACATTGTTAACAATCTCTGGTGTTATCTCTTCCATCTCTTTAAATCTATTGATAATTCTTTTTTTATTAAATTATAGTTCTATATGATATTGTAGCTTTCTTGCTACTGTTTGTTTTAGGATGACGATCACTTGTACACATTCCTGCTACTTTATGTTCATCAAAAATGTTATTTAGACACCATCAAGCATATTCTATATGATTTTCGATTTGATATCTTTCTCCTTGAAATCCGAACACACTAAAACTGGGTGTATTATATATGGACTAAAGAATCCCCTACAATGCTATAACACTTATTGAATTTGCTTCAAGTATAATGTCTACATGTTGGTTACCTCCACTGCTAGCTACCTATGTTATGGAATCTGAAGAACAGTGAATAACTTGACCTTCGCTTGATACCTCTTGTGGGGAATCGGGATATGACTTAATAATATCTTCACTTCCATTGCCGACATCTGGCTGACCTGCATTACCAATCTCTGGATCAGAACCTGAAGATTCGTCAATAATTTGATCTTTGTCAACCTCTTCTTGGGAATGCGAAGACGAATGTATAACAAAGAGCGGACAACCAAAGATTATAGCAACCGAAATCAACATCCAATTGATGGTCCACAGTTGAACCACTAGGCAACCTAGGAAATAAGCAAATATGCCTATTTCAAATCCAAATCTGATCAGTTTGGACAAGCTTAAGGACATCAAAGCAAATGCAGCATTTGAACCTATACTCAATATTTCAGGTTTCCCATTCAAGGCTTTGTCGTAATAGAATGAGTATACTGAGATGATCATCAAAACCGCAAAGCTCGTGTAAGTTTTTATATGAGCATATCGTGTGGATGGTGAGAACTGCTTTACAAACAACATGGTAGTAAAGATAGCCAAGGAAAACACCCCATACAGAAAGAATTTGAGAGTGTTCCATTTTCCAATTAAACGATTGAAAGAAGGGCTCTGAGCATAACATAATAGGCCAACTACACTTGACACAAGGCCTACTAGTCTCCACATGTTGGCAGTAATTGGTTTCAAAAACAACCATTTCACATCACTCTGTGAAGTCTGCAATGTAACCCGAATTTAGTGATATATGTAATTTAGAAGAGTAATTCAACTAGTTACGAACAAATTGATTCGGAAAACTTGAGTTTGTATTTCAAATGGAACATTTTATTTGTTAGACTTTGTTTACATTTCAGCCAAACTCTATATTACCAAGGCCTTTTCTCAAATACGGGAAGATTAACACCAAAAAATTTGAAAGAAAAAAATCTTTTTTTTTTAAAAAATAATCACTTTTAAGAGTATTTCATCCGTTTGTTACAACTTTTCAAAACAAACTCTTAAATATAAAAGATTGATTAAAATTCTTCGACGCAAATTATTTCTGAAAACCTCTTGCAACTCAAGTAATTTGTATGACAGACAGATTGTCTTATTAAATAAGTGAATGAATCCTGAGCTAGCTACTTCCATTAGCATCTATGATTCTTAAGCATTTAATCTCGAGAGATTTTTTTATTTTTAAAAGAAAAATAAACAATTTTCGATGAATAATCTTGAACATACAAGACCAGGGGAAAAGAACTTACACTTCTTATTAGCAACTCATCCATCATGGGTGACATGAAGTCCATGTTTACTAACTTGCATATGTGAAGTTGCTTTATATCAAAGTTTGATGGCAACTCTTGTGAAGGATATGTCTTCCATTCCAACACTCTTAAACTACTACTTCCCTGTAAATACAACAAACACTGATCAATGACGTGTTGTATATCGCAGTAAGAGATTAACTTTGTAATCTCAAGAAAGAGTTAAAATCTCATATAAGCAAATAATAGTCTTACCATATTTTCCATTAAGACATAAATATGAACAAGTTCTTTAGCCATTTTCTCGATCAAGTCTTGTATTGCAAGAGATTCATCGATTGGAACTTCCATTTGATCTTTCACATTGTAACTATGAAGTGCACAAGGTATATTTTGGACCTCCGTCAATTCATATCCTTTGAAGCAACAAACAATATCAAGAAAAATAGTCTCTTTATCTTTCTCTAATCCATTACTTCTGTCTGTTATCTTTTCTGTATCAACAACATAATGCGAGAGTGTTTTAACCATATGGAATATATGCTTATAAAAAAATCATTTGGACTAAGTTTAAATTTTGTGCTTTTTCCTTACATTTTTATACTATGTTACCAGTCTAGAGGTCTAAAAACTTGAAGAATTGCATTTTACAGAGTCTAAACATATAGATATAAAAAAATAATCTCTTATAATAACTTCATAATTACAGCATTGGCTTGAAATTTTTTGAAGTCCAATGCGATATGTTAGACTTCTTATATAATTTTATAGTTATTAGAATATTAATACATAACTGTTGAGATATAATATGCCCGTTGGGGTATAAAAGTTTGTTACAAGTTAGTCTAGTTAAGTTTGTTAGTTAGTTAGATAGCTTGTTCTACAAGCAAGTGCTATTGTGCCTATAAAAGGCTTTGTATTGTGCAACTTCAAGTCTTAATGAGATTACACAATTCATAGCAATCTCTCTTTCATTTTTCAGTTCTATTTTTGCTATTTCTCATCTTGCTAAAAACTGCTTATTTCAATAAGCACTATTTTGCGCATAAGAAACACAGTTTCTGTTCTAACAATAGTGATGTAAGGCATCTGAATTGATTGATTTGGAGATGGGTAGATTCCGAAAAATAAATATGTTAACAAAACTTGCAATGAAATTTACCTCGGACCATCTTTTAATGGCGTTGAAAAAATGATTTTAAGTTAACAAGTTAATTTTATGCATTTAAAAAAAAAAAAATTAACCAACTATTTTTAAAACTAATATAAACAATAGATTTCAAGAAAAAGACCTGGATAATTATGTGTGGAAGTATTCCATATACTTGGTTCTCTGCCATCAACGTTTGCTCCACCTTCATACTAAAAGTTATTTATTGAATTATCGTCAGAAGTTAAAAACAAAAATATTGAAAATGATTTTTTTATGTATTTTTGTTGCTAATTCGATCAAATATTCTTTCCACAGTAGCATCTTTGAGCACACAATATATTGAAATATTTGGAGTAAGTAGCATCTTTGAGCACACAATATATTGAAATATTTGGAGTAGTACCTGGTAAGCTGATGAAGCTGTTCCAAAACTAAAACCTTGTGGGAAACTACTATGATTGAGGGAGTTACTAATTTGAATTTTGGTTAACAATATTGTAGCATCAATTATAGCCACATAACTAAGAATCACAAAAAATCCAGAGAGAAGAATGACTATAGTTTGCATAATAACCTTATGTGTATGATTAAACCCAAATAGTTAAAGAATAATTAAGATGAAATATTGGAAGCCAAAAGAGTATAAGAAATAAACTTATGACCAAGTAAACGTGATATGATATGATTTAAAAACTAAATTAATAATTAAACGTGATATGATGTATGACTATGTCAAAACTTTTTTCTTTAGCAAATATGTCAAACCTACTTATCACTAAAATAAAAAGTCAAATCTAAATTTCAGTTTTCTTTTTAAAGTTCTTATCAAAATGGATAAAATATATCGCGACAAACTATATAAGGTTAAAAAAGTTTTTCGTCCATAAAAATATACTAACTTATGATTTTAGTCCATAAAAAATAAAACGGGATGTTTTTATCCTCGCCAAATTTTTTGATTTGTTTTTCGTCCTAATGAATATAATTTTGACACATTCTTTACATTTCTTGAACACAATATGGACTTCCAGAGGTTGAACAAAATAAATGGACAAAATATGAACATATTTTAAACATAAAAGAGTCATAAATTTGACATTAACATAAATATAAATTGGTCATTACGAATCAAAAACAAAATAAAACTTTTTGTGAGAATCAAAACATCCAGTATTTAGAAAGAAAAAAAAACCAAAATTGAGATATATTACTTAACTGAAGAAGCCCTTCGAGCACAATTTGTGCCAGAATGGACCAGAAGAAAGCTACAAAGTTGCATTACAAAGTCCAAAAATGACAAGAAAAAACAAGAAGGAATCAAATTAAGTAACAACGTTCAAGCAAAGAGGATTAAGCATCCAATAATGATAATCAAAATTGAATGTAAGATATTTTGATTTCAACCACCAAAAAAATTAGAGCTTAATTTTGTCCCTTAAAGATTGAAAATGATCCTCCTTATGCTTAAAAACGTGAACATTTCTTTCTTTCCAAAGCACGCACATAATAGAAAGACAAATAATATGCAAAGCCAACCGAGTTTGCTTTAAAATGCCACCTAAACCACCAGAGAACTTAAGATGGTCGAAAATACTTCCATGAGTCATCATCACAAAGCCTAACCAAGAATATACCAAGGACCATATACCGTCAAAAAAGTCACATTTGACAAATAAATTTATGGCGTAGGAACATTGATGTGAAAAAATTGAAAGAAAATTGGAAGATTAGAAGACTAAACACTAAGTTATGAGACTTTGAGAACGTGTTATGTGAATTGAAAAAATAGAATGTGGAGGTTCCACGTAAAATAGAACACACAAATTTGTATATTGTGATATTTATTTTTTAGTATCCGATAATGATAAAAAAATAATAATAGTAATTACTTGTTAGATGCATATCTATTCCCATAATTTTAGCACATATTATTTTTAACAAAATTAAGAATTCAAGTGAGTTTCATATATTTCCTCCATTTATATTCAATTAGTTTGTCTCCTCTAATTTTTTAGTTAGTTTCTAATTGATCTTATCCACGAGAGTTATTGAATTGATCAATTTGCTCCCACAACTTTGGTTAAATTCAGTTATGAATCTCTATATAAATAGTGAACTTCACTCTTTTCGATAGACACGCCAAAGAATTCTATTTAGTCATCAAAAACTCTTTCTCTATTCTCCCTTTTTCTGCTCGATGTATTTCAGCCCAACCCCTCACCTTTCTTTTTTGTCCCTTAGAAATTAAGAATGTACTTAAAACCATAATCTCTTTTAAAGTATAACATCCCTTTCGAATGAAGAATGATCTTAAAATCATATTCCTTTCGATAATTTATGGCCCTTCAGGATAAAGAGTAATTTTAAGATCACAATCTCTTTAGAGGAATATTAATGATGTCCCTTCAAAATTAAGAATCTCCTTAAGTGTATTTATATCATTTTGATATTTACTGCCTTTAGAGAAGTCGGACGTTAGAACGGTGATAATGAAGTAGATTAAATAGTCACAAGGAAGGGGGGTTTGAATTGTGACCCTTTAAAAATTATCCTGAAACTTAAAAGTGACTCTCAAGTTGTTTACTTGGAATAGTTAAGTTAGTATTCTAACTTCAGAGCGTTCTGAAGTTCATACGCAAAAACTGCTTCATAAGGTAAATGTGCAAGTGTGTGTTGTGTACACTGTAATTAAAGAGTATAGAGAAGAGAGAAAGAACACGCAGAGATTTATAGTGGTTCACCCAATGTGGGCTAGCCCACTCCTCACAATCTTGTGAGAGTTTCCACTATGATACTTGAGATAACCTCTCAAATCCTGCACCTTACAATCTTTGTTCACCTGAACAATTACAACTCTTTATTCTCAAAGTCTCAGCAGGCTTGCACCTTGTTGCTAAGTTAACCACTTAGACGTTTACAACATTTGCTCAAACTAACACTTTAGTACCCCTAAAGCTAGAAGAGACTTTGTTTACACTTTGTATGGAGTTTGGATGTTTGAAAACAAACAAAGAGGAATGGGAGAAGTTATCTTTAAAAGAGACAGCAGAAAGAATTGATTTACACTACAAAGAAGATAAAAAAAGTCTTCAGTGATGATCAATTCAAATTGCAAGAGCTTCAAACACATTTTAAATGTTTTCTTGTATGCTTTGCAACGATGCAAGTAATGTTGAGCCTTTGATCTTTATTTATAGAGTTTTTGGGCTCATATAGCCGTTGTAGGGTTTCCAATGATGTTATGTCATGTGTCCTGGGCCCCACAAGCTTTTACTTGAAATTCTGGGTAAACATTCTGATCAAGGATGAATTTCAGAATTTTGTTGTGTTCTTGATGATCTTCATCTGGGTTCATCATGATATTCATCTGAGCTCATCGTGTATGAATAAACACATGAATTTTTGGGCTCATCATATTTTAAAAAGTAGTTTTCAAATATTTATCGATGAACCGTCACATATCAATGACTTATTAGTTAATGAAATGCAATAAGATTCTTCCCTAAAAAGAGGGAAAAAAAGTTTAAGGATTTAGTCATGGATCATTAGATACAAATTATAGTATATCAAGGCAACAAAGAAGGAATAAGAGATTGTGTACCTTTAAGATTTAGGATTCATGAAGGATAGCTGTCAGAAAGATGAGAGGATGACTACCCTCATTCCGTTTAGCACCAGAATGTTTTGAATAATTAACTGTCTGATGGGATGACGTTTAAATAGCTAAACAGCTGAGGGAAGGGACCTCTCATTGGGCTTATCTAAATGGTTCAACCCATCATGGTCCATTTAGTAACAATAACACAATCACTCAAATTCATCAACTAATTAGTGCTTAACACAATAGACCATAATTTATATTATAAGGTTAACTTATAATAATTGATTATTGTCAATCCATAATTGATTAATTAAATAATTAATCCAACAATCTCCCACTTGGGTGACAATACTCAATTACTAAAAGAATAAAAAATTCACTTGTCATAGAGAATTTAAATTTTAAAATTATATATATGGTCAAAGCAGTAATCATTCAAAAGAGAAGTAAGCTTTAATGCTGCAGAAATTGAATCCGATGGGGAAAACAAATCATACAGATCAAAGACTCACTTTTCTAACAAATGATGAATTTATAGTGACACATTTGAATTAAAAGAATGTGGCATTAATGAATGACCCATACATTTTAAAAATGCTATAACACACTCCCACTAACCTAAAATATCATAGGCTTAATCAAATCATTATGAGTTACAATACTCATTTATATAAGTCTGTGGTTAGTGGTTCTGCCAATGAGTTTTCAATTCCATAAAAGTCATATATCCACATAGGTATAAGAATAGTAATTACTTATAGGGATAGCCTATAAAGAGAGAGTAATTACATTTAGTCAAAATCAATAAATGTTATACGACATTCAATTAATCCAAGTTTTAGAAAAAATGTGACTATTAAAATCCATAAAGAAATAGGAAATTCAAGAATCTCCAAAAATGGATTAACATAGACACTTAGTTTAAAGAGAAAAAAAATGTGGATTAATGTGGCCACTAAAATGTCAATAATGAACGAACATTTATGATTATCTCAAATTATAAGTACCACAAGAACACAATATCATACT